>Ga0134103_1000598_pt1 | contig 42057 bp, 43 predicted proteins | sample 14_taG_2_FD_94445 | JGI IMG/M metagenome (GOLD analysis project Ga0134103, IMG submission 94445) | Switchgrass degrading microbial communities from high solid loading bioreactors in New Hampshire, USA - 14_58_20_212_A1 metaG | ecosystem: Engineered > Bioreactor > Semi-continuous > Anaerobic >...
CAGAATATGAAAAAATTTTATACAATTTCACGAATAATGTAAAATACTAACAATATTACATTAATAATTATCTGAATGATTTCCTATTATTATTATTGTACCCCAGTTTCCATCATGCTAAACATTGGAATCATAACTGCTAATAATATTGTACCAACTATGCTTGCGAGAATTATTAATACTATTGGTTCCATAAATTTCTTCAAACGTTGAACTGTAACTTCCATTTCAGCATCATAATATTCTGATATGTTTTTTAACATTACTCCTAATGTAGCTGTTTCCTCACCTATCGCTACCATTGACGCAAATACAGGATCTACTGCCCAATGTTTTTCAAAGGCTTTACTAATGGGGATACCGTTTTGAATATTAGTACTAGCTTTATCTAATATGTCGATGAATACTCGATTAGTTAATATCTCTTTGGTAATATCTAATCCTTCGACCGCATTTACAGAGTTGGATAATAATGTTGAATAAGTACTCGCTATTCTAATGAGATTACCTTTGCGATAAATTCCCTTTATCAGAGGTAATTTTAAAGCTAACTTACTATAAAACATTCTCCCTTTGTCTGTACGATTGAACATCAAGGCAACTGTGATAAAAAGAACAAGAACCAAAACTACATAAATTAATTTAGTTTTAACAAAATCAGCTACATTTAAGATAAATTGAGTAATCGCTGGTAATTCTTTACCCATTTCCGCAAATGTACTTTGAAAAGTAGGTACAACAAATGTTAGTAAGAAGATTGTTACGCCGATGGTTGCCACAAACATGAATATGGGGTACATCATGGCACCTTTAATATCATTGGTAGTTTTTAACTGTTTCTTGTAATAGATATACATATCATAAATAACATCTTCTATTTTACCAATCATTTCCCCTACTTTTACCATCTCTACCATGAGTTTAGGAAATACCTTTTTCTGTCTAGCAAGTGCTTTATGTAGGGGACTACCATTACGGATATCTTGGAGAATGTTAATTAAGTATTTTTTGAGATATTTATTTTGAGTTTGATCGATAATAATCTTTAAACTTTCAATAATAGATAATCCAGAGTGTAGTAAGTTATAAAATTGTGATAAGAAGAATACTAAATCTTGTCTAGATACACCAGATGTAATATTTATTTCCTTACCCTTTAATAATGAAGTAAGTTTTAACTCTATTACATCTAGAGGAACCATGTTGTTATTCTTTATTCTTCTAACAACTTCACTTTTATCCGGAGCTTCCATGATGTCCGTCACAATATAGGCATCACGGTTACGGGCTTTATATCTAAAGTATGGCATACCATCACTCCTAATAAGTTACTCTTAGAACTTCTTCAGTGGTGGTAATACCTTGGATAACCTTTTCAAATCCATCTTGGACAAGTGTCTTGAATCCGTATTTATAGGCTGCTTGTTTAATATCTTGTTCCGTACCACCCTTGTTGATAATATGTCTAATCTCATCATTAATTTCGAGGATTTCAAAGATCGCTATCCGTCCAGTATAACCCTTGAAGTTACAAATTGGACAACCTCGAGGTGCAAAAACCTTTTCAACCTCTAAACCAACATTTTTGAAGAGTATTTTTTCACGCTCTGATGCTGGTTTCCACTCACCACATTCACGACAAGTTCTTCTTACTAACCGTTGGGCAACTACCCCAACTAAAGAAGAAGCAACTAAGAAGGGGTCAATGCCCATATCAATTAACCGAGTTACTGTACCTGGTGAGTCGTTGGTATGAATGGTACTAAATACTAAGTGACCTGTAAGGGATGCTCTAACCGCAATTTGCGCTGTTTCCGTATCCCGAATTTCCCCAATCATGATAATATTTGGGTCTTGCCGGAGGATGGATCTTAGTCCTGACGCAAAGGTTAATCCCACATCAGGGTTAACTTGGATTTGGTTAACACCTTTTAATTGAAGTTCTACCGGGTCTTCAATTGTGATTATATTTACATCTTCTTTATTTAAGTCATTTAAACAAGCATAGAGAGTTGAAGATTTACCTGAACCAGTTGGACCAGATACAAGGATAATACCGTTAGGTCGCTTAATTAAATTAGAGAAACGCTTAAAGTTTTCTTCACTTAAACCTAACTTACTTACACTACCTAAGTTATTCTTTAAGTTTAATAAACGCAATACTAATTTTTCGCCATTTACTGTTGGGAGTGATGATACCCGTAAATCAAGTTGGGTATTTTCTACTACCATCTTAATCCGACCATCTTGAGGTCTTCTGGTTTCGGTTATGTCTAATCCAGATATAATTTTAAAGCGTGATACTAATTGCTTTTCCATGATCTTCGGGAAGACTTTTTCAACATTTAATACACCATCAACCCGAAATCTTACAACTACTTCGTTTTCATGGGGATCAATATGTATATCTGATGCATTTTGCTTAACAGCCGATAACAACAACTGGTTAACTAAACGGATAAGAGGAGTATCGTCACCTTCAGCACCTTGTTCATCTTCATCTTCGCTATAGTTTAAGATAATTTGGTCTAAGGAACGGTTAATACCATAATATCTACTAATCGCTGTTTCAATTTCTGATTTGGGTGCCATCACAAGTTTAATATTATAACCTGTGATTAACCTTAAATCATCGACAACATAATAGTTTAATGGATCAGCTACCGCAACTACCAACTTACCTTCTTCAAAAGTTACGGGAACGACTAAATTTTCCCGTGCATACTCTTCAGAAATAAGTCTAAGAATTGATTCATTTAACTTGTAGTCGTTTAAGGTTATTTTCTTAACCCCTAATTGGATTTCCAAAGCTTCCATTACTTGATTCTCAGTAACATACCCAATTCTAATTAAAGTATCCCCCAATTTTTCATCAGGTTCCTTGACAGATATCGCAAACTCGATTTGTTCAGGAGTCACTAATCCTGATTCGATTAAGATATCCCCTATTCTTTTTTTAACACGTTTCATCGCCTATCACCTACCTATTTAGGCATATAAATGTATTCAAACTCATCGAAAATGAATGTTAGGTCAGGGTTATTATAATACTTAACTGTTCGATATAGTTTCGTATGATATCCGTTACGACTTGCTCCTACTTTAGTAACTATTTCATATTCAATTGTACTATTATAATCGCCCGCAGATCGTTTGTATCCGTATTCATTCACAAATGGTGGACCATAAAGACTAAAAACTAAATAATTTTCCCCATTCTCAACGGTATTAGTTACTCTAATATAGTAAGAATGACGATTGGGATTATAAAATGTTAAGTCTTTAATGGTTGAGAAGGTAATACCAGTAATATAAGTTGCTGGTTGACTTGTGACTGGATCATTTTTAACCGTTTCTTCGAAGGCATAATTTAACTCTACTAATGCTTCATAACCAATATAATCAGATTGTGGTTTGAAAATATCAGGTAAAGCGGAACTGTAATGTCTTTCAATATTTCTGAAGTTGGTATTTAATATCGTTTTAAAGATACCAGTCGCAAAGATTGATAACTCATTTTGAGTAAAATAATTACTTATAATATCGTTATATATCTCTGTACGTTTACCTTCTGTATAAACAACCTCATTAAAAGGTTTTTCTTTAAATGCTTCAATCAATAAATCAGCCAATGAAAACTGCGTCTTAGGTTTAATTTCAATTACATCGCCTAAGTAATAATTAAATTTATAGTTTACAAAATGACTTGCATCGGCATAGTTTATTTTAACTTGATGTAAGTAATTTTCTTGACTCACAGTTTCATCAATAAACGGTCCAATATCGATATAAATCTCTTTGAATAAAAAACTTATATATTTAATTACTTCTCTTTCTAACGCTTCATAATCAAAATCAGTAAATTTAATATACTTATCACTTCTAATTAGATTTTCTATGTACCCCTCTTCAACAGAAACATATATAATATTAATCCTTGCATTATAATCCATTTGTCTACCATCTTGTACTCTTTGAATTGACCTTTCAATATCGAAACTAAACTTAGTATGATCTAAATATAGACGATAGGAATCATTTTGATAACTTAGGGCTATCATTGGTCCTTCTTTTCTTTCCCCATCTACTATATAAGAATTATTACGCCATTTACGAATCGCATTAGCCAAGTCATTCTCAGCTTGCGAGGAAGTACGCCCACCTATGTATACATACCCAACTTGAGTTCCATCTTTATATGGAGTAATAATATTATTGTCTAAGGAAAAGATAACCAACCAAATAATTACGCCTGTTAAAATGACTAAAAAAACTATTATTGCGTATAGATTTTTTCGTTTACTCAAGAGTTTCACCTACTCTTCTATATCATAATGTGATATAATATTCTTAATCAATTATACTATATAATAAGTAATTTATCCACAGGAAATGCTATAAATGGGAGGAAAAATGATGGGAAAAAAGCGAATATTGTCTAAAGTTGGCGCTTCCTTACTTGAAATAATCGCTGCTGTAGCAATTTCGAGCACAGCCCTTTTATTAATCTATAATGTCTTATCTTATAATGTTCGTCAAAATGGAATTAATCATGATAAAGTACGAAATACTAATGTGGCTTATGGTGCATTGAATTATCTTATTAATTATGATTACTCAAAACTGGAAGATTATTTAGAAGCCAACTCATCAAATATGTATATTAAAGTAACTGGCGCAAACTGTGGTACAATTTATTTTCCTGATAATAAGACTTGCCTAGGTGTTTTTAATCCAACACTAAATAATAAGTCTTATACTAATGATGATATTATTGTTTTCATTTTCCCTCATAGACATAAAATTGCGATTACAAAACTTCGTGAATATATCATTATTCCTGATAATTTTAAAGATAAAACTGTCCCTCTAGTTTTAGAAGAATTCATAAATGATGAATTAAGTACAGCCATTTATGATACTCCCAACCTTAGTGATATTAAAGTCTTCTCGATATTAGTATATGTCAAAAGTGGGATTAATCATAAATACGATGTTTGTTTACATGGGGTGATTACACGTGATTAAACAAAAACATGGTGTCACACTCATGGAGCTTCTAGCATATATTACTTTAATTGGTATCATCGGCACTTTATTAACTGGCACATTTATTCTCGGTATTCGCACTTATGACCGTGTTAATGGCGAAGGAGCTTTAGACCAAGAAGCTAATTCTATTAGTACTATCCTTTACTCAGCTGTACAATCATTCCAACCACAATACATTCGTTATTGCGATAATGGTAATGAATATAGTAACTGTGTAGAATTAGTCATTGATACTGTTTGGAAAATTGATGAAGCTACAGGTATACTAGTTCAGCAAGAAGTCGATGAAAAAGATAAGTACTTAAGGATTTGGATAAATCCCGAAGATAATGGTTTATATATAAATAGTACCCGCATTAATAATGAGGGATATCAGGTAATTTACCATAAAATTGTCAATGGACAAGTAGATGAAAACGAAAAAGACAGTTATATCTCCTATGAATGTAACATCGGTGCTGATACCTGTCAAAAGTTCACTTTACGGATACGCTTGGCTCTGAAAGCAGAAAAACCACGTTATCGCTCAAGAATATTAATATATGAAAGTCGCTTCGCGTACTAATGGATTGGTGATAATATGTTGAATAAAAAAGGTTATGTCTTGGTTTATGCAATAGCCCTCATCACTGTACTACTAATTCTGATAGCTTCCCTCTCCCACATAACAATGTCACGCACTGTTTGGGCTAATCGCCAAGTCGCATTGATTAATGAGACTGTTCAAGCACGTCGAGTTATCGATTTAGTCACTGTAGACTTAGAAAACCGATTAAGTAATTATCGAAAAGAACTCTATCATTTTATGGATGAGATTGATGCATATTTAAATGGTGATGAAGAAACAGCACCATTTCGTAATATTGAACAAATCTATTCTGTCTCTGGTGAGTATGAAATCATCATTCGTGATTTAACCAAAGAGCCATGCGATTTTAGTGAAGTCAAAGATCCCAATGCTTCAGCATGTTTCAATGGTAAAAATGATGATTATAAACCCTCACCTTATACAAGACCCTACGATATTGTTTATAATGGTAAACGTGTTATTGCCCAAAAACGCTTCTTTATCTCAATTATTCCATCTTTCCTCTATTTCGCTCTAGGTTCAAAAACAGATGTAAACCTTCATGGAGGAGCTTATATTATAGGTGATATCTTTATTAACAGACGTTTATATTATGCAAATTCTGCCAATTACTTAGTTGATGATAAACCTTATAATATCATTAGTACCTTTCCATCTATTAATTCTAAATCAAAAATAATTTTTAGTACCGGAGATTTTGATATTCGTTATTGTCGGCAAAGTCTCTCAGATTTATGCTTTACTGGTCTTGAATCAGGTCATTTTTATCGTCCCACCGATGAACTTGGTAATGACACATTATTTCAAGTAATAAATAGCACATTTGACTTAGCTGAAGACATTGCTACTAGTCCACCAAGATTAACTTCCTACGAATATCGCTTCTTAGATGTTAATTTTGAAGAATCATTTGTTCATTATATAAATGATGCAATCTTCGAAGAACTGAACGAAACGAATAAGCATGAATGGCTAGTATTAGGAGATAATGAGTTAACAAGAAACTTTCTCGTTGATGAACTACAAGGTTATGTGGGAGGGTATTTAATTGAAGAAGATAATCCCAAAGAAATTACCTTAAATAGTACTTTTAATCGTTCTATTTATTTTAATGGTGATTTAGTTCTAGAAGCGACAAACTTAGATTCTGATGAAAGTGTCTTTGAGTTGCGTACTGACCTTAATTCAAATGAAGAATATTATACATTCAAATATAACAATAATGAATGGATTATCGTAAATGGAAATCTTACTATTAAAAATCTAGACCCGAATATTAATCCCATTCTTATAGATGCGAACTTCCTAGTCTTAGGTGATATTATCATCAATGGTAATGTTTTATTTAGTAGTTCAACTTATGTTTTAGGGGAAGCAGTAATCCATGATGCCAATATAAATTTAGTCCCCACATTAACTTTTCCATCATATGATAATGATGGCAATGATATAGAGATAGTACATAATGATCTTGTTTTATCAGTTAATGGTAGTATTCAATTTTCCCGAATCAATGAGTTTAAGAATGATAATCTCGGTAATTTGCAGTTATCCCCCAGTATTAGAGGTTTCTTCTTTTCTAATAGTAATGTTCAAGTATATACAGTATCTTCATATCTTGTTATTGAGGGTGGTATCTTTAGTCAGGATAGCAAGAACTTAGTCGATGGTCGCGTTGTTGAAAATGAATATATCCGAATCATCGGTGAAGATGAAACAGAAGATGAATATAACAATACGAATTCTATTGGCTTATTAATCAATAGTATTCGTGGTGTAGTAGATCCAGGAGAATTAGCACCAACTGACCCTGATTATGAACCATTCAAGTTTTATCGAACAGGAAGGCATGAAGATTACATCAATTTTAATAGTGTTTATAATGCTCGCTTTGTCATGAAGTACAGTCCCTCAGTAATACAGCACCAGCCTAAAGGATTACCGCTAAACACGCAATTAAACTATGTTATTGAAGATATAAGAGTGATTAGAAAATAGATGAATACTTTTCAATAAAAATACCTAATACTTACTTTCTAAAGTATTAGGTATTTTTATGTATGCAAAAAAAACAGGGAGTAAAAACTCCCTACAGACTGTATACAAACCCCCTATTTTTTCAGACGCTTTAGGGGGGTTTAGTCTATTTTGGATGTGTATATAGTGATTTTGACATCTAATTCTAAAAAAATAAAAAAAATACTAACTTCCTAGCTAGTACTTATCTAACTCATTCGAGGTTTACTCAACCACATCGCCAATTTCTTTAAATTCATGCATGCAAAAATAAGCGTAACGTCTGCTTCAACTTTTTTACGCCCTCTTTTACGTGTATATCTTAAACCATGATTTTCTTTTCCATCAGCAAACACTCGCTCGATGGTTTCTTTTCGTTTATTATATATTTCATTAAAGTACGTCTTATATCTTGTTTCATCTACTTCTTCAACATAATTAGCCCATACATGTCTAGTAACAGTTTTTATATTATTCTTATTGTTTGTACATTTAAATCTTAACGGACATGCCGCACAATCTTCTGGATTTGATTCATATAATCTATATCCTTTTCTATCCGTTGTCTTATATTTTAGTACCTTATTATTTGGACATAAATAACAATCATAAAACTCATCATATACATATTCGTATTTCTTAAAGTATTCTTTTTTGGTCATTGGTCGTTTATATGGTAATACTGGTATATAACCATCATCGATTAGTTTCTTACATATCGCTGGTGTTTTATATGCACTGTCCATTACCCAATACCATATTTCTTGACTATATGGCTTCTCTTTCATTCTATTATACAATGGGAAAAATGATATACTATCATGTACATTCCCAGCTTCAACATGACAATCTAACACAAATCCATTTCTATCACATACTGTTGTAACTGTATAGGCAAAACACTGTTCTTTTTCACCTTTATGAAAATACCCACTTTCTGGATCTGTTGTACTTTGTTTTATCTCTTTCTTTTTTCTTCGGTATTATTACTTCCTACTTCTAGATTCTCTCTATTTTCGTTATTATCTATAGTCTCTGGGTTCTCAGTATTATTATTACCATTATCATCTTTATCTTTTAATGGCTCTAAACCATGTTTAATTCTATCTTGATTAATAGCTTCCATTAACTCTTGTTCATATTCTCTGTATACTTTATTGATATAAGCTTTGACATATTTCCTCTTATTCGCATTGGCTTTTACTGGTGTTGAATCTGCAAATACTTCTTCTAGTTTTATTAATCTATGGTTAATAGCTTGACTCAGAATTTTAGCAAATATCTTCTTTTCAATTTCTTTCTCATGAAACTTCCTTCTATGATAATTAGTAGATATAGTACTAAAATGTGGCACTTTACCAGTTAATCCTATCCGTAAAAACCATCTATAAGCAATATTTACTTCTATCTCTTTTATTGTCTTACGTATGGAGTTGATTCCAAATACCTTACTTATAATGATTATCTTATATAAAACTACTGGATCAATACTTGGTCTACCATTATTTTCGCAATATAAGTCCTTTACTAAATCTCTAATGAAAGAAAAATCAATTACTTTATCTATTTTTCTAACTAGATGTTCTTCTGGAACTAGTTCTTCTATAGTCACAACATACATCTCTTGTTGAACTTTATCATTAACGGACATCATCTTAGATCACTCCAAAACATGATTTGTGTAAATATATCTTACTAATCCTTTTTTATTATACCCTATCTTTGTATAAAAATAAATAAAAAAGTGTATACCCCCACCCCGGTATGGGGAGGGTTTGTATACACTCTGACAGGGAGTAAAAAAACCCCTGTTTTATTAACTAGCATTATCACCTTTATCTTTAGTAGGATCTACTAACTTACGAATAATAATTGTCGCATCATCGATTACGGTAATGACATTGCCATTTCGATCGACTTGGGTAATGTAGACTCTTAAATCAACAGTACCATCATATTTATTACCTTCTTCATCAATCAGTTCACTTGTGTAGAGAGTATGACCATTAAGATATGCTAATCTTGGATCGGATATATTAATGATTTCGAAGGTAATTGTTAAGTCATTAATATCAATGATATCTGGAATAATGACTAAATATTTGATTAGGTTAATATGGAATGATTGATAGAATTTTGTAGTTTCAATATTAGGAACAAATCCAGATTCATCACTTAATTTATCATAGACTTTTACTACTAATTGTGCTTTGTGGTCATTTGGTAACTTAGCTTCAATGACTACTTTACCCAGTTTATTAGCGGTTATTGAGCCATCTGAATTGATGGTGACGATTTCTTTATCATTATTGTATGCTTCTAATGTTACTTGATCTGGGGTATAATTTGGATTCAAGATTTCCATAATACTATTTAATTCAGCTCTTGTATATGTTTCATTGATAAAGAGGATGAGTTCTTTTTGGATAAATCTAATATCATGCTTTTCATCAACTAGGATAGTGACAGATGTTTCTACCACATTTCCTAAAGTATCATAACCATAGAATTTAAATTCAGCATAACCACGTTCTAAGCCTTTAATCCTGTAGAAATTGCTATCACCAGTAATTTCCACTAAATCAGGGTTACCACTTATGAACTTGTAGAAGATGCTTCGATGATTTACAGGTAATATCAAATCATAAACATCATTAACATACAGTGAGATTGCATTTATATCTAATCTCGTAATTGTTTCATAACTACGTACATTAAATGTTAAATTAACTTTATAACCAAAGATATCTGTCACTTCAAATCTGAACTGACCTTCGCCAACTTCTAATGCGGAAATACGATTATCTTGATTGATATGGAATTTAGTATCAAGCGATGTAAATGTGGGTTGATTAAATTCCACATAGTCATCAATAATGAACATATTACCTAAATTGATTGATTGACCAAATGGGATAAACAGGGTACCTTCAAAGATTGGATGAACCCGACCAGTTATAGGATACAATGCTTTAAATGATGCACTTGAGTTCATTAATGTGGCTTTATCAGAACCAATACCATTGAAGGTTAATGTTGGAGCACCAAAGTTCATTGTACCCGGATTTAGCACATCAAATTCTAAGGTAATAGTTCGATTTTGGCCACCTACAGGTACATAATAATCGCCATCTAGTCGATATGTAATATTACCCAAATCAATAGTTAGGATGTTATTAACTACGTTATTTTTATATGCTTGCGTAGTAATGCTAACACCTACTGGTATTGATTGAGTTAACTTCATATTACTTAAAGTCAATGTTTCAGGTAAAGCCCCACCTACATTACTTACATCAATATTACCAAACCTAATAATGTATTGATTCTTATATGTCTTATTTACTTCTAGATATTTGTTCGTACCACTAGTTACAGAACCAATTAATTGGTTCGAATCTAGTGATACACCATAATTATCTAAATCAGCAATATACAGATTGAAACTATAAGTTTTCTGTTTCTTACTATTATTAATAGTTAAGTAGATCGTTGTTTCATCAATTGTATTATTAGCTGGTTTTGGTAAATTAGTTATAGTGAATGTCTTTGCTTGGCCAATAGGTAATCTACCAGTTTCGACTACTGCACTACCAACTTTTAAGACATAGTTTACATCTTCAAGCATATTAGATAATGGTGTAAAGGTAAAGGAAATACCAGTATCTTTAATATCGTTATAATCGACTAGAGCATTTTGATGACTAGTATCACTAATAGCGATTTCTAAGAAATCTGTAACGTTTCGGTCCTGCGATTTGTATTCGATATAGCCATTGACAATCGCATTAGCGAGGAGTTTTTGCTCGATATTGGTGTAGTTATTATAAGTATCATAACCTACATTTAAATAAATGACATTATTATTCTTCATGTAGTAATAGTTATTGTAGGAATCGAAGCGATCATATGTAATGTCTTGGGAATTGTACATATTGATAAAGTTTGTTAAGCTGGGATTTTCAAGATTTAGTTGGTATTTTTCATTTATGGCATAATTTAGTCCACTTGGAATGTTTAGATTTTCCTCATTAATATCATATGGATATAAAACATAGGGACTTTGATTAATAATATGAAGTTTATCTACTCTATTAGTTAATTTATAATTAGATGTTTGTACTGTACTTAAGGATAAGTCATCATGGAAGTAAGACATCCAATGATTATCCCCTAGAGTTACACTACTTGTGAAGATAACTGGTTTATTATTATCAATTTGGGTTTGAATTGATTTTAATGCCTTTTCATGAATTGTATTATCAAAAATGTCCCTACCTAATAACACTACATCAGCATCATTCATTACAGCAGCATGTGCACAATCATGTTTTGTGTTATTGTTTTTAAAATCATTCAAAGTACATACTTTAATTTGAACTTCATATTCATTAATCCTATTTAACCCCGCTTCTTTCAAAATATTATTTAAAGCTGTTTGTAAGTCAGCTACAGGCTTTTTCTTATCTACAGGGTTTATGACATTAACCACTTTAATGGTCTTCTTATCGCCTGAATGATAACGGAATGAATTTGTATATATAGATTTATATGTGCCACTTAAAACTTCAATTTTATAACGAACTTGCCCAGAGTATAGTTCTTGGAGTATATAACTAAAGTTATTATTACCACGAGTAATAGTATATGTATGAGCTAACTCATTATCTTCAAAAATACCATTTTGATTGATATCAAGATAGAATTTCAATAAAGCAGAGTCTTTATTAGTTAAATTGATGGTAAAACTAATTACATCATCTTTCTTATAAACATCACTATTCTTTAAAGTGTTATTATCATTATCTTTATATTCAACAGGTTTATTAACCACTTGGAAGTTTGGACGTTGTGATTGTAACATCGTAACTTCCATTATAGCGGATAAGAGATTTATATCGATATTATTATTAACATTTTTAATCTCATAGTCATATCGATATAAATTATCATACTGATTAATGAGTGGCTGTAGTTTATTATAGATATTACTACTTGGGCTACTCAAAGCATCTTCATGAATAAAGACGGGTATACCTTTTTTCACAAAATCTTCAATAACTTCATCTGCTTTCAAGATTGTTAAATCATCAAGAATCTTTTCATTTAGTCCATTAGTTGCCTTTTGGCCATTATTGAAGTAGCCGATATATTCGACTAAACCTCTGTTATTAAATAAGATACCATAACCATGATATTTATCATTTGCCCATTGCCCAACATATTTAGTTTTCCCATTTTCATAAGAGACACCGTAACAACTTCTCTTACCATTCTTATACCCACCAACGTATAATGATACACCATTTTTATCATTTAAGACAGCGCCTACACCATGGTATAACCCTAAATTAAAAGACCCAACATACATTTCTATAGCGCTATTAGGATGATACAATACACCAAAACCATGTGGTACAATATTTTTAAAATTTGTAGTGTTAGTGGTGCTCCCACCAACATAACGAAGAATACCATTTTCATAGGAGATTACTGAATATGTTGTTCGATTTGCTAAAGTGAAGTCACAAGCTTCAACATTGGCATTAGTATAACTACCACCAGTAAAGACAATCCCATCATATAAACCAGCGATTTCTTCACGATTACTTACAAATTCCTTTATAGTCATTGTATCTAAACTGAAGTTTTTCATATTCGCAACGATGGGCATATTAGCATATTGCGGATTTTGTCTAATTAATGTTTCAAATATATCTTTAATATAATCCATACTTGCTTTCATGTCTGTAACTTCATTAACACTATTTAGGTATGATCGTGGTGTTACTTCTAAGATACGATATTGACTATTTGCACTAATTCTCTCGTCAAATTCTTGCGCAGGTATATTAAACTCACTAATATATTTTTTGATTTCTTGAGCTACTAGTTGATTATACTGACCGCTCTCAACAAGTGCTTTAATGAAATCAACAAATTGTTGATTAGCTGCCTTAACACGATCAACTTTCACATTCACAAACACTAAAGCAAAGGTTGCGACAAGTAAACTCATTAATATAATTTTTATCTTCTTAATCATCTTCTCACCATCCACTCGCTCATACTCTACTAACTTCTAATTAAATCATTAAGTTTATCAAGTATATTGGCATAATCTATATCATCTGGATATTCACTAACCAAATACTCAGCTAGTTCTAAAGGGGTATAACCATTATTATCTTTTAAATTTACATTTATATTTGCTCTTGTAAAAAGGTAATCAAGTGCATCAATGTTTTTATGTTCAATAGCTAAATGTAATGCTGTTTTTTGATCATTATTTTGGTAATTAATATCTAGATCTTCAAGGGTTAATAATAATTGCACTGTGTTGTTATTTTCATTAATAATTGCGCTAAAAAAACATGTATTACCATTTTCATCTGTATCAGTTAGACCAATACCTTCAATATCACAAGCGATAGTATATGGTGTGTCACCATTATTATCAGTTACATTTAAATCAATATCTTCATGATTTAATAAATATCCGATCGTCTTATTACTAAGATATTCGCTTGCGATATGTAATGCTGTTTGACCATCATTGTTTTTCAAATTAATATTCACGTTGGTTTCTGTAAGTAAATACTTTACTAACTCTTCATCGTCATTCATCAAAGCATACATTAAACAAGTATTGCCATTTTCACCCTGAAAATTGACGTTAGCTCCCTTTTCAATAAGAGCTTTAATAACACTAATATCCACATAACCTAATTGACATGAAAAGGTTAATGCCGTTTCATCTAAATAAACTCTATCAACATTTTGGATATTCTCGATTATGAGCAAACTAATCTCATTATTATTAACATATATCGCATTCATCAATAATGAGAATCCATATGAATCAGGGTTTTCTAACTCATCTTTAACTTGGTTAATAAGGGTTTTGATGATTTCATTAATTACTTCCAACTCAGTAATCTTATTTGTACCTAGGATATCAGTAATCGTATCAATGTGGTTGTTATTAACCTTTTTTAGATCAAAACCATTTTGAATTAACTTTTGGGCATAAGGCAAATCAAAATCTTCAATCAACACTTCTAAGGGGGTTCGACCTTGATTTGGACCACGATCAATCGCAAAGCTTAAATCTGCTCCTTCATCGATAGCTTTTTGATATACACTTCTATTCCGAGTGTTTATTGCATCGATAATTACCTGTTTATGGTCAGTAGTAGTTATATCAGTATCACCATTTTGGATAAACGTAAAAATCAAAATGGTTGTTAAGGATATCACTAATATAACTGAAATATAAAGCAGTAGTTTTAGTGTTTTACTATTCAATCTATCACCCGTCTTTGCAGATTAATTTATGCTCCTATATTAATATATATAGATATCCGATATTACAATTATATAAAAAATATTACTAATTTACAATATATTTATTTGCCAAAAAGAACGAATTACATCATAAATGTACTAAAATTCCTATTTTTTCCCATTCTTGCTTGCGAAAATTATAAATTTCTTCTTTATATGGAGGAAATTCTTTATTACCAACTTTTACATATGGAGTCTCTAAAATTCTGGGAATTTCTGGAAAATCAGGATGATGAACGATGTAGTTTAAAACGTCAAAGCCTATATAGCCAAAACCAATGTTGGCATGACGATCTTTTTGGGCTCCCTGGGGATTCTTACTATCATTAATATGAAAAACTGATATTCTTGACTTGCCAATTATCTTATCAAATTCATTCATTACACCATCAAAATCACTGACAATATTATAGCCAGCATCATGCGTATGGCAAGTATCGAAACATACTGTGATCCTTTCATTATCAGTTATACCCATTATTATCTCTGCTAGTTCAGGGAAATTTCTACCAATTTCTGTGCCCTTTCCTGCCATCGTTTCTAAGGCAATTCTTACCTTGGAACCTTTAGTATTACACAAAACTTCATTTAAGCCTTTAATAATACGTTTTATTCCGTAACTCACACCTTGACCAACATGAGCACCAGGATGAAGCACAATTTGATTAATACCTAAAGCTTCGGTACGCTTAATTTCTTCTGTTAAAAAATCTACTGCGAATTGATATTTACTATCATCGGGATTCGCTATATTCATGATATAAGGGGCATGAACAACTAAATCATTAATATTTAAACCACTTTCTTGAATCAATTGCTGAGCTTCAGGAATACGTAACTTATCAATCGGTTTACGAATAGTATTTTGCGGTGCTCCGGTATATACCATAAATGTATTGGCTTCATATGATAAAGCTTCTTTAACACTACCTAAAAAGGCTTCATTGCCACTTAAATTAACATGACTGCCTATTTTTAACATCATTACTTTCTCCTATCTTAGTGAAAATACTTAACTAGTATAAGTATACCCCATGAGGTAGTACATGTGCATCAGACTTGCTTAAAAAACTACTTTAAATCGTGTTTTGTTTGCGTAAATGTGTAATCAAAAGTATAATAGACCATAGGTGATGTAAATGGAAGTAATAAGAATAACACCTCGTGGGTTCTGTGAGGGTGTAGTTTGGGCTCTTAAGATTGCGGTCGATGCAGCATATGATGAAACTATTCCTCGACCAATTTATATCCTTGGTAATATCGTCCATAATCGGTTCATTTCCGAATCACTTGATAAATTAGGTTTAATAACGATTGAGGATAAAAAGAAATCGCGCTCAGAACTCTTAGATTTAATAGATAAAGGTACAGTAATCTTTACAGCTCATGGTGTAAGCGATGAGGTAATCCAAAAAGCTCACGATAAGGGACTATATATTATCAATGCTACGTGTAAGTATGTGCATAAAACTAATGATTATATCAAAGAAAAGGTTAAGCAAGGATATGATGTGATTTATATTGGAAAAAAGAATCATCCTGAACCTGAAGGTGCCATTGGCGCAAATAGAGATAAAGTGCACTTAATTGAAACTATAGATGACCTAAATAACCTTCATCTTGATAATGAGAAGATTACGATTACTAATCAAACTACAATGAGTTATTGGGATGTCGAACAATTAGCTAAGGAAATACAGAAACGTTACCCTCAAGCAGAATTTACCAATGAAATTTGTAATGCAACGCAAGTACGTCAAGAAGCTGTTTTAAAGAAAGCTATACATGCTGATGTAACTATTGTGGTTGGTGACCCTTTAAGTAACAACAGCAACAAACTCGCCTACATTTCCGAAACCATGGCCAAGACAAAAGCTTATATGATTGAAAATGTCGAAGATATTAATCCTGAATGGTTTAAAGATTGTAAAACAGTTGCTGTAACGAGTGGAGCTTCTACTCCCACCGCAATCACTAATGAAGTAATCCAATTCCTTGAACAGTTTGATTATAATGACCCTTCTACTCATTACTGTAAGAGTAACTTAACATATAAAAATATCTTACCATTTATCCGTAATAAAGAAGAATAACTTACCTTGATGGTAAGTTATTTCATTTTTGTTATTAAATTTTAGACATTACTCTATCAATTCAATTTCAATAAATCCTCTAGTTATAATCAAAGAAACTATAATTTAAGGTAGGCTTTCACTCTTAGTTATTTTTTCATAAATTTACATTTATGTTGAGGTAATACTTTAACAATAAGGTTTTTAAACACTTGAACTTGATTACTAAATAGCGCCTTGGGTAAGATTATAATATTACTATTAATCGCTAACACATAAAAGTAATCTTTCATTTCTTTTACTTCCAAGATATTCTCCCAATCATATTTAATCGAAGCTTCGCTCGTCTCTAATAAAAGCCCGTTACTGTCAATGGTATAATGGGTAATAATCTCAGAGAACTTATATTTATAATAGTTTTTACGGGTAGTTATTAAACTTAAAATAGGAATCATCAGCACAAATAGATTACTAATAATTAACACTATAAGAATTACTATATTTACACCATGTTGGTAAAGGCAAAAAACTATATATAATACTAAGACTAAGAATGCTAATAATTGCTTAAGCCAATATTTATTTTTAAAATATATCAGCCATAAAGTGAATTGATATAAACTTCTTAAATTGTGTTGATATGTAAATTCGATTTTTTCCATGCTGTTACCTCATTTTCATCTTTAATATATTTTTGGATAGGATAAAATCTAACTTTATGATAATCATTTTAACATATGGATAAAAAAAATTGAAGTCGTAACACAACTTCAATCTTTTTTTATTAATATTTCCTTAATCATCGAAATTTCTTTTTGTAATTTTCGTTTGCTTTCATCAGTATCTGGGATTTTATCTAGAATATCTAATTTCAACTTTAAAAGATTATCCCACTTCTCATAAAAGACCTGATCATTTTTATTAAGTAATTTTGGTCCAAACTTTAACTCTACTTCATTAAAAATAACTAGTTTAGCGGTTCGTTCAGCACAGATAATCTCATAATAAATACCATCTTCTTTTAGAATAGCTTCATCAACTATCTCATAATAGTTACTACTTAGCCAATCTCTAACTTCCTCTAAATGTCCATTAGGTTGAAGGATTAATCTTTTATTAGACTTAAGTAAAGTTTTCCCTTTTTCGAGAATATCTACGATAAGTAGACCTCCCATACCAGCGATAATGATACAATCAAGGTTGTCATTGGGAGTTAACGGATTTAACCCATCACCTAATCGAACTTCAGCTGAGTTCTGAAACCCATGCTTAGTGAGATTTTCTTGTGCTCTTGTTAGTGGTCCTTTCTTATTGTCTGTCGCGATACAAGAATCAATAATTTTATGTTTTAATAAGTATATAGGTAATAAGGCATGATCAGTCCCGATATCGACAATCGCGCGGTAAGGCTTAACAAACTGTGCGACTTTCGATAATCTCTTTGAAAGCTTCATCTTAATCTTCCATGAAATCTCTTAATTTTTTACTTCTAGATGGATGACGGAGTTTTCTTAATGCTTTCGCTTCAATTTGACGAATCCGTTCGCGGGTCACACCAAACTCCTTACCGACTTCTTCAAGCGTTCTTGTACGTCCATCATCTAGGCCAAAACGTAATCTTAGTACGCGTTCTTCCCGATCTGTTAAGGTTTCAAGTACTTCATTTAATTCTTTCTTTAAAAGTTCATTTGACGCAAACTCATCAGGTGATAGAGCATCTTCATCCGCAATGAAATCACCGAGGTTAGAATCATCTTCTTCCCCTACTGGTGATTCGAGGGAAATTGGTTCTTGACTTATCTTTAATATTTCTCTAACTTTATCAGGAGTGGTATCCATACGTGCCGCTATTTCTTCTGGTGTGGGTTCACGACCTAGTTCTTGTGTTAATTGCCGTTGATAACGTACTAACTTATTTATTGTTTCTACCATATGGACAGGAATCCGAATGGTTCTTGCTTGATCCGCTATCGCTCTTGTAATGGCTTGACGAATCCACCAAGTCGCATAAGTAGAGAACTTAAAGCCTTTAGAATAGTCGTATTTGTCAACGGCTTTCATTAAGCCCATATTACCTTCTTGAATTAAATCCAAAAACAACATACCACGACCGACATGGCGTTTTGCAATTGAAACAACTAATCTTAAGTTAGCTTCTACTAAACGTTGTTTTGCTTGTTCACCACGATAAATAGCTTCTTCAAATTGAGAGATTTCTTCTTCAGTTAAGTTTTCTCTTGTTTCTAGCTGTTTAGCTGCATATTTTCCATATTCAATAATTTTTGCTAAATCAATCTCTTCTTCAGGTGTTAAGAGTTCAACCTTACCAATTTCTTTGAGATACATTCTTACAGGGTCATTAATTTTAATGCTGGTTGGTAAGGAAATATCATCATCAGTATAATGAGATTCAAGATCGATATCTAAATCTAAATAAGGGTCATCCAATTCGACATCGTCTGATTCTGGAACAATCTCATCAACAGCATCTAATGGCTCTAACCCGTCGAGGTCATCAATATCTAAATCTTCATCGTCATCCTCATCTGTTTCGTCACGAATTTCGATATTTTCCGCTCTCAAAGTTTCAAGGATATCTTCAAATGCTTCAGGTTCTAAATCAAATGGTTCAAGTTGTTCATGAATATCTTCACTATTAAGATATCCCTGTTTCTTGCCCAAATCAATCAAAGCATTGATAACTGCTTGATAATCGGGATTGTTCATAATACCACCTCTTAGTTTTTAACTTTAATAATTTTATAGTAATCAACAATCTTTTGTGATATTTTTAAAACATCATTTTGATCATTAGCTTTTTTGAGATCTTCTTTTAACTGTTGCACCATGCTAGCGATTATATCATTGGTAATAACCGCAAAACATTGTTCTAGATATTTAACATCGTAATCGATTTTAGTATTTATATACTCCTGATAAACTTTGGTAAAAAACTCATTATATTCATCACTATTAACATAGCGTCTTCTAAATACATTTTCATCGAACTCGTCATAAACCTGATAATAATCTTTTACATCATGATATAGACGTCGGAAATTCTTATCTTTAAAAGTAATGTAGTTTCTATTATTGATGATATGGACAAATTTTCGATGATTGAACGCAAAGAAGATAAGGATTTTTTGAGTATCTAATAACTTCTTTTCGGAAGGTTTACTCCGTTCGATGGTACGAATCATTCGTTGTTGATTCACAACATCATAAGGAGTTGGCTTATCAGCTTGTTTAATATATCCACTATAATTTGCATAATCAAATTTAAGTGTTTCTATACTAACATTGATATCCGTACTTAACTTCAGTAAGAAAAGTTCTCGTTCTGTCGGGGTTGCATCAAGCAATAATTGAAAGACTTTGCGTTTGAATTGCTCGATGCTTTCGATATTACTTATATTAATATCTTGGTGATATAACTCATATAAGTATTCACGATAACTTTTTTCGTTTTTCGTAAGATAATCTATATAAGCATCTTTGCCATACTTATTGATATATTCGTCAGGGTCAAGACCTTCTGGTAAAGTAACGATACTTGGATTTAGTCGTTCCTTAAGGAATAAATCAATCGCACGTTTCGTAGCTTCAATACCAGCACTATCACCGTCAAAACAAATAACCACATTTCGGGTATACTTTTTCATTAAATTAACTTGTTCAGGTGTTAAGGCTGTCCCCATGCTCGCTACTGCATTATGTAATCCAGCGCGATGGCTAGCAATTACATCCATAAATCCTTCAAAAAGATAAACCCGTTTTTTCTCCCGAATGAATCTAATCGCGTTATCAAGATTATATAGGATTTCACTTTTTTTAAAAATGGGGGTTTCTTGGGTATTGATATATTTAGCTTCTTTTAGATCAGATTCCTTAAAAATCCGTCCACTAAAACCTACCACATAGCCCAATTCATTCGTAATGGGAAACATAATACGATTTTTAAATTTATCATAAAACTTATTATCGCTTTTAGTAACGACACCAAGTTCTAACATGGCTAATTCTGTGAAGTTATTAGCTTTTAAGGCTTGATACAAAGAATCAACGCTATCAGGCGCTAGACCAATCTTGAAATAATTAATTTCTTCTTGTGTAATTTTGCGATTTTCTAAGTATTTTAACGCTTCTTTACCTTCTATTGTATTAAGTAAGGCAAAACGATAAAAGTCTAAGACAAATTTATTTAAATCATAATACTTTTGATACTCAACATTTATATTATCGCCTAGATATTGTTCAATATTTAAGTTGAGTTTACTTGCTAGGCGTTTAACACTTTCAATATACGAAATACTTTCAATTTTCGCTAAAAAATTGATGACATTTCCTGCTTCACCGCAACTAAAACAGCGAAATATCTGTTTTTCTGGAGAAACAGAGAAAGATGGCGTTTTTTCACTATGAAATGGGCATAAACCAAAATAGTTTCTACCCTTTTTCTCTAATTTAACATAATTAGAGATAAGCCCTACGATGTCTGTACCTTTAATAATCTGGTCGATAACATCTTTAGGAATTTGTGCCATTACGGCCACCTCCTAAATAGGTATCAGAATTTTATCCGTTCTGCTAGATACTCCTTCAATTCTGATACCTTAACGCGTTCTTGTGCCATAGTATCTCGGTCCCGAACCGTAACTGTACCATCTTCTAAAGTATCAAAATCAATGGTAACACAGAATGGTGTACCTATCGCATCTTGACGACGATAACGGCGACCAATATTACCACTTACGTCAAAATCTGCCATAAACTCTTTACGCAACTCATCATAAATTTCTAAGGCTTTATCTTCTAATTTTTTCACTAATGGTAACACTGCAACCTTGATAGGAGCTAAGAATGGATGTAAATGTAATACTTGCCGTGTTTCGCCGTTTTCAAGCACTTCTTCCTCATAACTATCACATAAAACCGTTAAGAAGAGACGTTCTACCCCAACACTTGGTTCGATACAATAAGGGATGTAACGTTCATTAGTTTCAGGATCGAGATAATCTAAGCGTTCGCCTGAATGCTCAGAATGTCTTGTTAAGTCAAAATCAGTGCGATCCGCAATACCCCAAAGTTCTCCCCAACCAAAGGGGAACAAGTATTCAATGTCGCTCGTGCCCTTACTATAATGGCTTAACTCTTCAGGGCTGTGTTCTCTTAAACGTAATTTTTCTGGATTAACGCCTAAACTAATCACAAAATCAAAACAGAACTTCTTCCAATAATCGTACCAGCCTAAATCATCCCCTGGTTTACAGAAAAATTCTAGTTCCATTTGTTCGAATTCACGGGTTCTAAAGATAAAGTTACCAGGGGTAATTTCATTACGGAAAGATTTACCGATTTGGGCAATACCAAATGGTAACTTCTTTCTAGTTGTTCTTAAGACATTTTTAAAGTTTACAAAAATACCTTGAGCGGTTTCTGGTCTTAAATAAACAACTGATTTATCATTTTCGATAACCCCTATATGGGTTTTAAACATCAAATCAAACTTGCGAATTTCAGTAAAATCACTTTTCCCACAATTTGGGCAAGCAATACCATTTTGTTTAATATACTCTTCCATTTCTTTATTTGACCAACCGGCAGGATTAACCGCGCCCTTAGTTGCTTCTTCAATTAGTTGATCTGCTCTATGTCTTGTGTTACATGCTTTACAATCCATTAAAGGATCACTAAAACCACCTACATGTCCACTGGCAATCCAAGTTTCTGGGTTCATTAAGATTGCACAATCTAACCCAACATTGTATTTAGATTCTTGTACAAACTTTTTCCACCATGCTTTCTTAATATTGTTTTTTAACTCAACACCAAGTGGACCAAAATCCCAAGTGTTCGCTAAACCACCATAAATTTCTGAACCTTGATAGACAAACCCTTGTGTTTTAGCAAAACTTACCAGTTTTTCCATTGATAATTTGTTATTCATATGATACCTCCGACTATATTAAATACATTAAAAATACAAAAAATTCTCATCACTATACTAAACTATGAAGCATAGGGACGAGAATCAGCTCGCGGTTCCACCCTATTTAAAATATTTAAATATGGTAAGATTATTATAATTCATCATTCAATTTTCCCCTTCTATTTCTATGGGAAAGTTTATACACATATCATATTTATTATAGATAATTATTAGTAAACTGTCAAGATTTATCAAAGTATTTAACCGCATTAGTTGTTATATTAAGATGATATAAATAGAAATTAGTCATGATTTCTCGTAAATCTTTTAAAACTTCGTTTTTAACATCAGTAGAAAGTGCGACTATTTCTTCAAAAGTATTATTTTGTAACTTATATAATAACTCTAATGTACTAATACTATAGCGTTTTTGTGATTTATCAAGATGATTTAGACAGACGAACCCTCCGTGGGGAATGTCGAAATTTGCGATATTAGTTCTTTCACCACAAACGACACATTCTGACACTACTGGTCCAACCCCTAAATGGTATAACAGCTGCATCTCAAAATAAATAGTAAGAAGTTTTAACAAACGCATTTCATTATTGTTTTCCAAAATATATAGAGTTTTAATTAATAATTCATATAAATCAGGATGAGATTCGTGTTGTTGGAGATTACGCATTAATAACTCAAACAAATGATAAACATAGATATTTTTGGTAAAATCAAGTTTTAAATTTTGAAAAGCATTAATCATTTCTCCTTTAAAACTACTTGATAAACCTTCAGTATAACGAATCGTAAAAAAAGCATGGCTGATTGGTTGGGCTAAGGCGAAATTAGGTGATTTATAATTACTAGCACCACGCAAATAGATCCCCAACAGTCCATGCTCCTTCGAAAAGACCTGTAATATCTTACTATGTTCCTGATAATCACTACTCTTTAGGACTACCCCTTCGATTATTTCGGTCATTTTTATCCCTTCCCGTAATATACACATCAGTGGACATCTCTTCTAAATACTTCCGTTGCTTCTTCTTATAATCTAAATAATCATTAATGCTACCGGTTTTCATAAATCTTTCCCATGCATCTTTTTTCATTGCCGATTTCCTTTCTCCTATTTTCTATTTTTTAGGATGAGCAAAATCGGCAAAATTATTTATCAAAATGGTGCTTATTTAGGTTCCTCGCGATAACCTAATTGATTTAAGACATTAATACGATTGCGCCAATTTTCCATAACTTTAACCCAAAGTTCTAAATATATTCTGCTGCCTAGTAAATTCTCAATATCTAGGCGTGCTAAGGTTCCAATCTCTTTCAACATTTGGCCACCTTTACCGATTAGGATGGCTTTTTGGCTTGGTCGTTCGACAACAATTGTCGCATATACATCGATAATGTCGCTATTTTCCCGTTTCTTGTATTGATCAATTATTACTGCAACCGAATGAGGAACTTCTTCTCTCGTTTTATGTAATACCTTTTCCCTAATTAACTCAGCGATGATAAAGCGTTCAGGATGATCAGTTACCATATCGAGAGGATAATAGCGTGGTCCTTCGGGAAGTTTATTTTTAATTACTTCAAGGAGCTTATCGACATTTTCACCTGTTAAAGCAGAAATCGGTACTACTTCCTCAAACGGAAATTCTTTCGTGAAGGTTTCAATCTGTTCGATAATTTGATGTTTTTTCAATAAATCAATTTTGTTTAAAACTAAAATAACAGGTGTCTTAATCCCTTTTAACTGAACGAGGATGTAACGATTGCCTGTGCTAAACTCTTCACTCGCATCGGCCATAAAAAGAATACAATCAACTTCTTTTAAGGCATTAAAAGCTGTTTTGTTTAGTACTTTTCCTAACTCATGTTTAGGTTTATGGATCCCTGGTGTATCAATAAATATCATTTGACAATCATCGGCATTATAAATCGCTTGAATTTGATTACGGGTTGTTTGCGGTTTATCGCTTACAATCACAACTTTTTGTTTTAAAACTTGGTTAATAAAAGTCGATTTACCCGCATTAGGACGACCGATAATAGTAATAAATCCTGATTTTACCTTCTCATGCATCATTTTTTCATATCCTCTTTCGTAAAACTAAAAGGTAATAGGTCGTGTTTGGTGACAATCTTATATTTATCATGGAGATTAGTGAGGATGATTTCGGTATCATCATTTACTAACTCACAAATAACTTGTCTACATGCACCGCATGGTGAAATGACATCATCGGTGTCACCAATAACTAACAACTTCTTAATGTTTTCTTTGCGATATCCTAAAGAGTATACCGTAAACAACGCGCTTCGTTCAGCACAATTAGATAAACCATAACTTGCATTTTCAATATTAGCACCTTTAATGATAGTTCCATCATCAAGGAGGATACTACACCCAACATGGAATTGTGAGTAAGGAGCATAGGCATTTTTCATAGCGCTTAGCGCAGCTTCTTTTAATTCTTTAAAATCCATTAATATCATCCCCTTGTTATACCAAGATTATTGAGAATAAGTTCTTGTTTAGCGAACATTTCGCGTTCTTTTTCATTTGTATCATGATCATATCCCAAAAGATGTAATAAGCCATGTACAGCTAAAAAAGCGAGTTCGCGTTTTTCACTGTGACCATATTCTTTGGCTTGTTCTTTCATCACATCTAAACAGATAAAGATATCACCTAATGTGGTGATTTCTTCCTCTTCATCTTCAAAAACAATGTCATCTTCATTATCAAATAAAGCGAAGGAAATAACATCAGTTACCCGATCAATCCCTCGATATGTTCGATTGATTTCTTGAATTTTCTCTTTACTAACAAAGACGACACTTACTTCATAATATTTATCAATTTGCTCGACTTTCATAGCTTCATTAAATACTTCCGTAATTAAGGTATCATAACCAGTGGTATCATATTCTGTTTCATTCACAAAGACAATATCTAACATCTTAAACCTCTTTCCGTGTATATTCTTCATATCGATCGATAACTTTTTGAACTAATGGATGTCTAATGATATCAGAGACATCAAAGGTACATATCGCAATATTATCAATACCTTTTAGGATATTAATACAAGTAATTAAGCCAGAACGGACTCCCCTTGGTAAGTCCACTTGCGAGACATCTCCCGTTACTATCATTTTAGAATTAAACCCTAAACGGGTTAAGAACATCTTCATTTGTTGGTCAGTTGTATTTTGTGCTTCATCTAAGATAATATAAGCATCTTCTAAGGTACGACCACGCATATAAGCTAAAGGAGCGATTTCAATAATACCTTTTTCGATAAATGATTCCGTAGCTTCCACTCCTAAAGTGTCATGTAAGGCGTCATAAAGGGGGCGTAAGTATGGATCAACCTTTTCTTTTAAATCACCAGGTAAAAAACCTAAACTTTCTCCTGCTTCAACTGCTGGTCTGGTGAGGATGATCCGTTTAACTTCTTGTGATTTTAGAGCACTGACAGCTTTTACAACTGCTAAATAAGTTTTTCCCGTACCAGCAGGTCCTGTCGCAAATACGATATCATTTTCTTCAATCGCTTTGATATAACGACGTTGATTAAAGGTTTTGGCGACAATGGGTTTGCCATTGGATTTTTTTCCAATGATAAGTTTATTCTTGTAGAGGGAAACCACATCTTCTAGCATATCATTTTCTAGCATGCGGAAACAATACAACAAATCCCGTTCGTTAATATTGTTTTCATATTTAATGATATTCTGTAAAGTTTTTAAAACGCGTAATAGGTTCGTTTTTGCTTCGTCAGAAATAGTATTGCTAACCAAAATTGCATCACCACGGGTGATGATTTTCGTTGCGAAATAGTCTTCTAATAGTTTTAAGTTACGATCGTGACTACCAATAATCGCCATCGATTCTTCTAAATTATTAAAACGAAAGTCTAGACTGATAAATTCACTCATTAACCTATCTCCTTTGAAATATTGCGATATCTTCTAAAGTTTGCACGAAAAAAGTATAGTAGTAGTTATTTTCATCTTCACTTTGATTAATTAAGTTGATGCTAATGATTTGTTCGCCCTCTTTAAATTTGCTAATTAATTCATATCTAATCTTTGATTCAGCAAAAATTAAACTTGTGTTTTCATCGTATATATTTATTATATCACTTTTTTCTAAATAATGTATTTTTTTCCATCCTAGTGGTATGTCAAATTTACCTATTTTAAATAGGCTTAATACTATTTCTTCATCATATTGTTCATACATATTATCAACATTTTTAATAGTAAGATTTAATCCAAAAAAATAAAAAATCTTTTTGGTTTTAATCCTACCAGTATAAGCACTTTCTATCAGCATTTTAGGTACTGTCACATTAACAGTATCCCACACTTCCGCATATACTACACCTTCACTAGGTACATAAAATGCACTTTCATCATCGTAATTATAACGCAAGTTACCAGTTACAAGCAACTCTCCACTACGGACAAATTGATTATATTGAATTAATGGTAAACCATGTCTAATTTTATACATTTTAATGATGCCATCTTTTTTTGCGACTAAATCCCCATACCCTTCTACTGTTTGAATCTGCTTATTAATAATGCTAGGCTCTAATAATCTAACATATAAGACTGTTCCTTTTTTTTCTACTGATATCCATTCAAAATGACTAAACTCTTTACGTAGTTCATAATTTAACTCTTGAATACTACCAGTAAATACATCAAAAATAAGATAATCCTTAAAATGTTTCCTAATTAATTGCTCAATCCGTTCATTATCCTTCGTTTCACTAGAAAATCTAATGTCTTTAATTGTAAATGTTTGAACGTATAAAAAGATTACAAGTATTATTAACCCAACTACAATACTAATATGTCGCTTAATTAGCGCTAAAAGATACTTTAACCCTTGATAACTGATGATTTCATAAGGAATATCATGATTATCTAAAATATCTAAATCGTGTTCCGTAACTCTTATAAAATAGTAGTCACCTTTTTTATTAGTAATTTTAATCTCATTAACGAACTTCTGATGTATTTTAAGAAAATCATTAATTTTGACTTTAATAATAACTTTAAACAGGTTTGCCTTATTCATTTTTATCACCTAGTAACTTAATGTCTTCAATGTCACCAACAATTTCCAAAAAATACTTACTAATAGTTTTGATTCTTAAAAGTTTTCCTGTAACAACTATGTTTCGTAATTTTATATACTCCTCTTTAATTTCTTCCACTTCATCATAATTTTGAATAAAAACCTGTTTGCGATTTAATATCGTTATCTTTTCAACATTAAGAAACATTTCATCTTTAACTTCATTTACCTTTGAAAAGAACCCTTTTACCTTTTTCATATATCTCACCTAAAACATTATATGAAGGAAAATATATTAATATTTAGATTAGGTAGTTAATGATAATATAAAAAATCCGCTTAAGCGGATTTTTAAGCAAATATATCGAAATAAAAAGGTTATTTAAGTCCAATAAATAAACCTAATACAACAAGGACTAAGTAACAAACACCTGCGACGATGCGATGAAGCTTATTATCTCCCTTATGATTAGGTAAACCAATCACAAAACTTGATACGAAACCAGCTATAAAGGCACTAAGGAGTGCGATAATATTAACTGTATCACCTAATAATACTAGAAGAAGTAATAATAATACACTATAAAGAATGATGCGTTTCAGGAGCATAGCCAGAAAACGCCGATAATAGATGATGACTAAGATAAAAGCACCAAGAAATGCATATATAATAGGTGTAAAACCTGTTAAATAGGCTTCACTAGCGGCAAACGCAAAAATCATCGCATTGGTAAAAATCATTGAAGATGCAATAATCGCTAAATAACGTAATGAACCATAGATTCGCTCTAGTCTTAATCCAATCGTAATGATGAAAAAGATACTAAAGAAAACCGTGATATAATTAAGAGATACGAGATTATTAGTTATTAAAGTGTAAAACCAAAATTTTTCGATATTACCTTTAGTAAGTAATAAATACGGATAAATATCAGGTAATCCTTCAAACATATTTAATAAAAACTGATAAAGGTATATGATAACAATAATAATACCAAGAATAATATTTACATACTTATCTTTTCGATTAAATGCTTGTGAAACTTGATTTATATATGCCATGCTTAAATTATTTATACGATAAGCTAGCATTGCTGGATCAAGATCGAAAGGATAATCAACAATATCGGGATAATATTGGGTTAAGATGTTATCTTTGGTTAGTTGGGATTTATCACTTGCATTTACAATATCGACATTTTTGGGTAAGTCGATTTGCTCAACATCAATACTACAGTTTAAGGTTATAATAAGAATACGTTGGTTAAATAGAAAAAACTGTCTTTTTAAGTTATATTTAATCAGATCAACTTTTTCCATTAAGTCATCAATATTTACATCATTAATTAATGGGTGTGTATAGATATAAATGATGTTATAGTATGAATTATTGAAATTTTCTAAAATCTTATCTTCAACATTTAGGATGGTATAACCATGCTTATCAAGGAAAAAATGAATAAGATTATAGGCATAATGATCAAGATCACTATTATGAAACTGGTCAAAGTTAACAATATTAACCGAACTCATTAATGAACCTTCCTCATGATTTATACATTTTACGTAACTTTTCTAAAAACTCTTGAAAGTAATCTGGTAGAGGAGCTTCAAATTCCATGAATTCTTTTGTCCGCGGGTGATAGAAACCTAAAACCGCTGCATGTAAGTATTGACCTTCCCTACCAACTACTCTTTTTGGTCCATACTTTGTATCACCCACTAAAGGATGACCAATATAACTCATATGAACACGAATTTGATGGGTGCGACCAGTTTCTAATTGACAGGAAATATAGGTGTATGGACCCAAATATTCAATGACTTTATAATGCGTAATGGCTGTTCTTCCACCAGGTACGACAGCCATTTTAGTCCGATCATTTTTGTCACGACCAATGGGGGCATCAATCGTACCTTCTGGATGCAATAAATTTCCGTGACAAATGGCATAATAAATTCTTTTAGTAACCTTTTCTTTAAACTGTTCAGCAAGAGATATATGAGCATCATCGTTCTTCGCCATGACAAGTAAACCAGAAGTATCTTTATCAATACGATGCACGATTCCTGGTCGTATTATACCATTAATCCCTGATAAATCATCGCAATGATATAATAACGCATTGACTAAAGTACCAGTAAAATGCCCATTGGCAGGATGAACGACCATGCCACTAGGTTTATTAATGACGATAACATCCTCATCCTCATAATAAACATCAAGTGGGATGTTTTCTGGTTGCACATCTAGTCCGATAGGGTCTTTTACTTTAACGACTATTACATCTCCCCGGTTAACGCGATAACTAGGTTTTTCAATGCGTTTATTTACTTCAACAAGTTCTTCATCCATCATTTTCTTCACCTGATTGCGTGAGAACTCGGTAAATACTGTTGCGATTAATTTATCAAGTCGCGTACCTTCGTCTTCTTCTTGCACAACGTATACTAAAGTTTCCATCAAATCACCCCTTCTTTAGATGAGTTGTGTGATGATAAAAGTGACTAAACCAAATAGTACATAAATATCAGCTAAATTAAATATGGGGGTATATTTATTTTTAAAATGAAACATCAAGAAATCTACCACTTTTCTTCTAAAGACGCGACAGAAAAGATTACCTAAAGTACCTGAAATTAAAAATATCAAAGATAATGTGAATAGCGTGTTATTGATGAGATCGCCATCACGATACAAAAGAAAACCAAAAACTAGGAAGGCAATGGCTTTGATAATCGCAAGTAAAACACCATGTCCTTGTAAAATTCCTAATGCAGCACCTGTATTATAAGTTAAATAAAAGCGCAAATAAGGTACTTTTAATGGGTATTCTTCTTCTAATGTTAAGTACTTAACTGCTAAATATTTAGTTAACTGGTCTAAACCTACTAAAAACAATATTAACATGATAATGTAAAGCATTTTAACACCTTATAAAACAAGGGATTTTATATAAAAATAGATTCCAATAAGAATTAAGCATACAATAATAATTTCAATAATTAAGTAAGAAATTAAAGAAATAAGTTTTATGGATCTATCATGATTAGATTTATTAATATTGATAAAGAGAAACAGAAAATAAGAAATAAGCGTGGACATAATCATGAAGATAATAAATGCGGTTTCTTTATAAGCTCCATAAATGTAGAGATTCGCAAAGAAAGCGATTAAGAGTGAAAGTAATATATAGGCTTTAATCCTTGTATATAAAGTTATCTTGCGGAACTCTTTATCTTTAAAAGTATTAAGATAAAGAGTTTTAAAAAAAGCTTTAATTTTGTCCATAGTTTTCCATTAAGTAATTAATCGCTTCCTCAAGCGTCTCTACAGGAACAATTATCATCTTTGATTTCATCAAATCCCGTGCTTCAACTGCCTCTTCATAATGTACAGGAGGAGTAAAGAAGACATCCACTTTCGCTTTACATGCACCATATACCTTCTGTTTGATGCCACCAATAGGACCAACATTGCCATTCACATCAATCGTACCAGTTCCCGCAATTTTTAGTCCAAAGGTAATATCAATCGGAGTAAGCATGTTGTAGATGCTCAAAGCTTGAATTAAACCCGCACTAGGTCCATAACCTGACCAGTCAATATTAATAATGCGTGGATTAGAGTTCTCATAGTCAATTTCATAATTTGTATAAAGATAGCCTTGATATAAACCTAAAATGCAACTATTATCTGTTTCTAAACGCACTTTTTGAACATTGATTACTTCTTCATTTTTATTTCTTAATACAGTCAGAGTAAATGGTTCTTCACAAGGGATAGTTGTTAAAATATTCCAAGCTTCTTCTAGGTTTTTAACTTGCTTATCGTTAATCTTGATAATAATATCGCCAACTTTTAAAGCCTGGTAAGCTGGGGTATTTTCAATTCTATCAATTATTACTACCCCTTTTTCCTCGTATTTAAGGTGCTTTCCTGCAGCGTTATATGAAGCAATCAAGGCATTATAGATTGAACTAGCTTTATAGAGTTTATCTTTTTCAAGTAATTCCGCAATTGGTTCCGAATAGGTAACTTTACTCATCTTAAAGATTTCAGCCTTTTTATTGAGTTTAGCAAGGAGATATTGAAAGGGACTAGGTTTATCAATTACTGTTACATAGGATGAGTTAAATGAACCTTTGATTGTTTTATCAGGATAAATGTTTTCAACTGTTAAGAAGACATTTTCATTCTCAACGCCACCAGGAAGGTCGACTGAGTAAGGTAAAGGGAAGACAAAAAAGAGTAGTAATACGATATAAATAATACCATAGATGATTAACGACTTATAATTGCTCTTTAACCACTCCTTAACCTTCATCTTTCGCACCTCTCGCTGCTATTTTTATATCATTAAACAGGCGATATTTTACCCCACTTGAATCAAACATGCGTTTCGCTGCTATTACACTATCAGTATCATCGTATTTATTATCATAATATACAACTTCTTTAATGCCACTTTGAATGATTAGTTTAGCACATTCATGACAAGGGAATAATGTAACATACATGGTACAATTTTTTAAGTTGCTGGTGGAATTTAGAATCGCATTGGGTTCAGCATGCACTACATATGGGTATTTGGTATCAAGCCAGTTTCCTTCTCTACCCCAAGGATAGACACGATCATCGCAACCAAATGGTAATCCATTATACCCAATACCAACGATGCGTTTATCTGAATTAACAATACATGCACCTACCTGAGTGTTTTCATCTTTACTACGCATAGCTGATAACAAAGCAATTCCCATAAAGTATTGATCCCAAGATAAGTAATCTTCGCGCATCTCTAACACCTCTAATGTATCTAATATCTATATTAGTATAACATAATTTTCACATTTGTTAAATTATTTTTATGTGCATAAAAAAAGGCTTAATAGCCTCTTCTTAACTCCTCTTCAAACATTAACAGTTCTTCATCAGTTAATTCCTGTTCATCAGGTATTAACTCAGCATGGTAGCCGATATTACTGATAAGTTTAACAATAATAGTGGGATCCACCTCTTTATTGAATGTTAGGATACTATTTACATGATCAATTGTAAAATCAGAAATACCTTTTTCCTTTAAATAACTTTGAATTTTCCAGTTACATGCCGCACACATCGTAAATAATTGAAACTTCGTCATGTTAACCTCCTAATGTTTTCCTATTCATTTATTATAATTCATAACAAGTGAATATTCTAATAAAAAGATAATAAAAAAGGGGATTTAGCATCCCCTATTTTGCGGCTTTAAGAGTTTCTTCAGTAATTAAATCAGGATTTTCACCTTTTAAAATCGCTCTTACCTTTTCATAAGTAAGTTGCGTGCCTGGTTTACATTGAGTAACGTCAGCTTTACCTTCAAGTAACCCTTGCGCCATCCCACTACAACCAGGATAACCACAAGCACCACAGTTAAAGCCGGGTAAGTTTTTTACAATTAATTCATAACGTGGGTCTTCTTCCACATGAAAAACATTACTTGCAAAGGCTAGTACTAAGCCGATTACCGCGCCAATCGCACCAACAACGCCCGCAACGATTAAACCATTGACGAGACTATTCATTTACTTCACCTTCTTTAGAATTAGATAAATCTTGTTTAATTTCTTGAAGAAGTGCTTCTTTACGATTTGGTTCTGCGAAACTGCAGGTTGATGACATGCAGTGTTCACAAGCTAGACTAGGTAATTCACACCCTTCAGGAAGTGGTGTTTTGTGGTTAAGATACCAACCAATTGCGAAGAAGGCACCTAAACCAATAATTAATAAAGCAATCACTAATATTTGCATCTTATAGGATCCCCGCAAAGCCAATAAAGGCGATTGACATTATACCCGCAATAATCAACGCAATTGGTGTACCCTTTAAGCTTTCAGGAATAGGCGCTCTTTCAATGCGTTCGCGGATGGTGGAGAAGACATATATTACTAAAGCATAACCAACGGAAATGCCAACACTATAAACTACCATTTCAATAAAGTTAAATTCTTTATTGATATTAATTAAAGCAACACCTAATACAGCACAGTTAGTAGTAATTAATGGTAAGTAAATACCTAACATTTTGTAGATGACTGGAGCTGTTTTCTTGATAAACATTTCCACGAATTGTACAACCCCAGAAATAATTAGAATGAAAACAATAGTACGCATATATTGTAAATTTAGGGGATCAAGAATTAACCAATAAACAGTCCATGTTAGGATGGAGGATAATGTGATAACGAAGATTACCGCAAGCCCCATACCAATGGCAGATTGGCTTTTCTTTGATACACCTAAGAATGGACATGTACCTAAAAATTGAGTTAACATGACGTTTTGAATTAATATGGCTGAGAATGCCAAAGCAATTAATTGACCAACATTCATTTTTTATCCTCCTATTCCTTCGCTTGTGCTTTCTTAGCACGTTTGAAACGAATCGCATTAATAATAGCTAATAAGATTCCTAACGTGATGAAAGCACCAGGAGCGATAACGAAGATACTTGCAGGTTGAACTAAATCAAAAGGAAATACATCTATACCTAAGAAGGTACCCGAACCTAGCACTTCTCTAACTGTTGAGATTAAGGTTATTGCGAGAGTGTACCCCACACCCATTCCTAACGCATCGATGAAGGACGCAAAGACACCATTTTTGCTCGCAAAAGCTTCTGCACGTCCTAAAACGATACAGTTAACGACGATTAACGGAATGAAGATTCCTAAACTTTCATATAAACTATAAGCATAAGCTTGCATGAATAAATCCACGATGGTAACTACAGTTGCAATAACGACGATATAAGCAGGAATCCGTACGTCATTAGGGATAAATTTTCTAATTAAAGAAATGATAACGTTAGACATAATTAATACAAAGGTAAAGGCAACGCCCATACCGAGAGCGTTTGACACTGATGTAGTAATCGCAAGAACAGGACACATCCCTAAAACTAACATGAAGACAGGGTTTTCAGTAAATATACCTTTAAGAAAGTTGTCTTTATTATTCATTGTTTGTACCTCCTTTGAGGTTCTTGTTGAAGTAGTCTAATGCCCGTTGAACACCATTTTTGACCGCATTACTACTCTTAGTTGCCCCACTGATGATATCAACATTACTTACATCATCTACACCGATAAAATTATTAGTAAAATCTTCATTTTTTACTCTTGTACCTAAACCTGGTGTTTCTTCAACATTTAAGTAAGAAATACCGCGAACTTTACCGTTAACATCAATTCCTACGATAAATTGAATTGCTTTATATGCACCAGGACCATCGACTGAAAAGACATAACCGATGATTTCTTCATCATTATTATAAACAATATAGTATTCTAAAAGAGTTTTATCATTAAGTTTTACGATGTTATTTTCATCTTTTAATGCTTCTAAGTTTGCGTCTTTGAAGATATTTTGGACTCCATTGGCAAGTTTTCTAGCTTGTGCTTCTGCTATTGGTCCCTTGGTAAGTTCATTAACGACTCCTAACAAGAAACCACTTAGGAAAGCGATTATAAACAATACTAAAGTTAAATGAACATATTTTTTCATTAGTTAAGACCTCCTAAACGAGCACTTGCCATGAATACTAGTCCAACGATTAATCCAACTGTAACAACCCAGAAGATGATTTCTTTGATTGATGTGCCTTTTCTTTGTCCCATTAAGGCATTATCAATAATAGGAGTAAAGCAGTTCATGAAAAGTATGGAGAATAATACCCCTTCAGGCAAGTTACCTAACATCCGAATCGCAAAAGTTATAATTGCTAAGTAAGTCGCAAAGATGACGCGACCGCGTTTCGTAATAGGTTGAGTTACTGGTTCAGTAGCCATAAATACAGCACCGAATAATAAACCACCAGTTAATATGTAGAATAATGGATAATATAGACCTAAAGTATTGAGACTTAACGCTTCACCAAAGCCAGCCCATCCTAAAGCATCTTGATTGAGTAAAGCAACACCCCAAGTCATGAAGAATACTAACCCAACATAGATGACAGGAACGAACCAATTAATAGTCTTCTTAACTACTAAATACACAAACGCGAGAAGAATCCAGAATGATAAACTTTCACCTAAAGCACTAGGATAGAATCCTAAGAATAACCGCCACATTGATCCATATAATTCTTTAAAGGTAGCATAAGTAAATAAACCTTGTTTAGCCATTACTGCAAGTGGTGTTGCACCTGCTATTGCATCATTTATCGGATTACTTACTTTATTTACACCAAAAAATATCGAAACGAGATTTAAGTTAAATGGTGTAGCTTGATAGTTTACTCCTTGTTGAAGTAAGGATGTAAATGAAATAGTTACGAAAGCCCGACCAACTAAGGCAGGGTTAAAGATATTGTGGCCTACTCCACCAAAGATACTTTTGCCGATGATAATCGCGACAAAACCACCGAGAATTACAACATATAATGGTGTTCCAAAAGGTAATGATAAAGCATATAACATCCCGGTAATTGAAGGATAGGTTGTCGCCATACTTCTAAACCAACCGGCAAAATCATTAAATTCTTTTTTTACATATCTATTCCATATTGTTTCTGCGGCAATACATGAAAAAACACCTGTAAAGATAACTAATCCTGCGCGAATCGCTACAATAATACCTTCTACGAAAGAAGCATCTAAATAAATGGTTACATATAAGAATTGCATCAACATTGCGACTATAGCCATCGGATAAGTGGTTATAGGTAAATCTAACATATATTTATGGGTAGAGCGACCGCTATGTATATGTGGATACGGTGCGACTTGAATATTCGTCATATTAATTCTCCTTCCCAATTACACTACTTCGCATTCTTAACTTTAACTTGATAATATGTCTTGCCACGACGAATCGCATCATTGACTGAAATGTGGCTTGGACATACATAAGCACATGTACCACAATCGATACATTCTAAAACATCTAATTTACCTAAGCGCACTTCATCCTTGGCAAGGGCTGCATCTCTTAATAATGCTGGTTGTAAGCCTGCTGGACAATGGAATACACAGGAACCACAACGTACACAAGGTTGTTCGTCACGCACAAAGTAACGATGATCATGTTCGGTAAAATGTAAAATATCTAAAATAACATCACCAACAGGACGTTTATGAGGAACTTCGTATTTGTGTTCACCTGGTAAAACTAAAATACCTGTAAGTGCTCGCGTAATGACAAAATCATCATTCTTTTGGGCAACTCCCATCATTGGTCCACCCGCAATGATTCTGACTTCATCTAAATCATGCGCAAGTCCACCGGCTTGCTTAATTAGCTCGCTAGCAAGCGTACCAATTCGTACACGATAATTACCAGGTCTTACAACACCTTCACCGCTGACAGTAACAACCCGTTCAATCAATGGTTTACCCTCTAACACAGCTTGGCTAACCGCAACAGCAGTAGAAATGTTGTTGACGATAACACCACATTCGTATGGATAGTTTTCATAACGACGTTTTAATGTTCGATATACAACTTGACGTTCCCATCCAGCGGGATATTGGTTTGGAACTAAGAAGACTTGTAGATTATCATATTGCGCACATTCTTTTACTAAAGCTTCATATGCTTCTTTATAGCCTTCTTTTAAGACAATTAAACCTTTTTCTGCTTGAGCTGTTTTCATCAAAATACGTAAGCCATTTACAACATGATATGTATCTTCAATCATAACACGATAATCACTTGTGAGGTATGGCTCGCATTCAGCTCCATTTAAGATAACTGTATCAATGTTTTCTGCATCTCTATACTTCGCATGAGTAGGAAAACCTGCTCCACCTAAACCAACAATGCCTGCTTCCTCAATGCGATCTATCAGTTCATCTTTAGTTGCTTTTTCGAAATCCATTGGTTCTAAAAACATAACTTCTTCTTGGAAATCATTCTTAATCTTGATACAGACATAAGGTGAACCAGTACGGTGCATTTTGCGTTCTGTACCTACTACTTCGCCGCTAACAGTCGCATGTTTTATTAAAGGTACACCAGTTTTACGAATGGCGATTTTTTGTCCGATCTTAACTTTATCACCTGGTTTTACAAGTACCTCAAAATCATTACCTTTAATAGATAAAGGAATGTAAACATATTCTGGACTTGTATATGATACAGTAGCTAGCTTTACAGTATCTTCTTTTTTCCCAGGAATGATGATTCCTTTTTTCGCCTTAAATAGCTTCATTCTTTTAACACTCCTTGTAGAAAATTTCACATCCTAAAAGATTATAACCTCATATAGGGATAAAGTAAATAGATTGAGATTTTATTCACAAGTTATATCGACAAAATTTGACTATTATCATAAATAAAAATAAAAATAGGATAAGTTCTATCTTATCCCTAAAAAACTTGTTTTATCGCTAACAGAATCAAAATAATCCCACCAAAAATCGTAGCTTTATTACCAATATATACCTTTAATTTGTTGCCGAATTTCGCTCCAAATAGTGAAAATCCGAGTGTAGTAAAACCAACAAGAATTGCTGTATAAAGACATTTTTCATTGACTAGTCCATAAGAAAAACCAGCCGCAAAACTATCAATCGCTGTAGCGGTACCATAAATTAATAATAAACCCCAAGTCATATAACGATAAGTACCAGTTTTTAAACACTTGTTTTGTTTACAGTTAATACATTCATTATTATTAGGACAAGCTGTATTCTTTTTGGGAAAAGAATCAACTAGCATTTTAATCCCTAAGTACAATAATAATAAACATGCTAATATTTTATTGAAAGCTAGTAATTTTTGTCCTACTAAATTAAGTGTTAGAAAACCCAGTGAAAATAATCCGCCTTGGAACAAACCAAAAGTAAGGCCAATTTTACTACGATCAACTAGTTTATTTGCTAGTCCGCTCATTCCTAAAGTTATTGCTAACGCAAAGGCATCCATCGCAAGAGCGACTGATAATAGCACTGTTGTTATAATATCTTCCACCATAAAAATACCTCGCTTAAATATAAAAAAAGACTTTTAAATAATAAGGGGAACCTATTATATAAAAGTCTCGCGCAATCGATATAAAGCCAGGGATAGTCCGTGCTTGTTGGCTTTATATACCCATAAAAAAATGGGCCGCTACTCCCTTTTATAACTTATAATATTTTAAGGTGTTACGGCCTATTTGTCAAGAAAAGACAAGATTTTTTTCCAATAATTCGTTGCGATTTGGACAATACTACCGATTAATGATAAAGATAAAATGGTACCAATACCAATGTAATTAAAGGGTTTATGATTAATGAAGGTTATGATGACCGTTACAACGAAAGCGATAAAATCCGCTAATGTCTTCGAAGCAAATTGATTTAATTTGAAACGTTTTTGTAAGCTCACCATAAACACATCGCCTGTTGTTGGTGGTAACTTGCTCAAAATAACTAAAGCAATTCCATTACCTAATATAAAGAGACTAACAATAAATAACAAATATCGAAGTGGTAAGTTTGTTAAAGTAAATACATAAATGCGTTCAAACCATAAATCGATTAACCATCCTTGGATTAAACCAGTGATAATCGCAAAAAAATGTATCGGTTTAAAATAAACTAACTGCGATATTAAAATAATGATAATACCTAGGATAAATACCCACGTACCGACAGTTAAACCATAAAAATCATAGAAATTATAATAGAGAGCATCCCAACTACTTACGCCAATATTGGTTTTCAAGTATAGTGCTATGCCCATTGCCATAAAATTAAGTCCAAATAGAAAAACTAGTACGTTACTCCAACGTTTCATAAATCCTACCTCATTAATTTATTATTATTTAAGTTCAATTTCACCCGAAGTTGCTTTTATTTTAACTATATTTTGACCATTACCCACTCTCCCGCTTTTATGACGAGAAGTATTATTTCCATTTACTACTTCATAACTAAACTGGATATTGATATTTCCACTGGTAACCTCGATATCAAAGATAAAGTCTTTTTCCATAATATATATATCTACATCGCCACTTGTAACACTGATATCGATGTTATATTCATTTCCAATTACATCTAACTCGATATCACCCGAATTACTGCGTCCAGTAAAATTACCACTAAAGTTTTGTGCTTCTAATTCGCCAGAAAGACTCTTAAATTCAAGATTTCCAATGAATCTATCGATATTAACATCACCTGAAGTAATGTTGATTGTTAATATATCATTTACCTTAAAGACATCTAGTTCAACTTCACCACTAGTAATAGTAATCTTACCTTTATTAATAGTCAAGTTATTTAATCTAATACTTCCGCTCATCGAAGAAATATTCAACTCATCAAGTGTAGTATCAGCAAGGTAAATATCGCCACTTACGGAGTGAACATCAATTATTTTATCATAAGATATGGGTAAATAAATATCTAATTTTAATTTTTCAGTCATTCCGATACCTATTTGTGTTATCTTTTGGGTAACTTTTATATTAAGCTCATTATCTTTTTGATTGATAACAAGACGGTTTGGTTCACTACACATTAAACATTTTATGTAACCATGATATTTAACAAATAAATCGCTCTGATTATTATCAAGATAAAATGTAATATCTGCACTTGTAGTATCAATACTAATCCTATCTATATCATCTAATGCAGAACTACTCTCTTCATTAATATTGTAGATTTTAAAGATACCTTCATCCCCACTTTTTGCCAATGAACTAAACAAACCAATTATAGATATCACAAAAATAATACTACATATAATCACAATCTTCTTAATCATGCCTATTCCTCCGATTCGTTATGATGTTAAGGTTAAAGCGTAAATACATAATCGTTATTTGATAGAACAACTTACATAAATATATAGTACCTATAGTCCATAATATACCAAACGAAATTAATGCTAAGCTGAGAAATATTCCAGCAGTAATATTAGGTATCGCAATCAAAGTACTATTGGTGAGAGTTAAGAAAAAGAATACTCCACCACTAACAATAATTACTATACCTGCAACGAAAAGCCCAATTAAGGCTCCAATAATTCCTAAAAAGGGACCTACAACGTAAACAAGGTTAAAAAATCCTAAGCCGACACTGGCGAATACTGCTTGAAACAAATTACGCAACGAGTAACCTGATTCAACTTTGGTGATATGATAATTGGCTTTGATTTCTTTCGCTAATTGCTTTGGATTACCTAATGAGGTAGCGATCTCTTCTTCTGTTCTTCCTTTACTTATCCCGATGAGAAAGTGTTCATTATAATCATAAAGAATATCCTTAATCTCATCTTCGGGTAATCCTTTAAGATTAGTACGTAAAATCTCTAAGAACTCATTCTTAGTCATTATGCATCCGTCCTTTCAAGATTCGATTAACACTATCACTAAACTGATACCACTCTTCTTTAAGTTGTTCTAGAACCATTTTTCCACTACTTGTTAACTCATAATATTTTCGCGGTGGTCCTTCTTGTGATTCTTTTAAGTAGGTTGTGACGTATTTTTCACCTCTTAAACGTGCTAATAATGGATAAATGGTACCTTCACTAATATCTAAATTTTTCGATATTTCATTAACTAACTCATATCCATAATAGTCTTTCTCTTCTAGTAAAGCTAATACACATAATTCTAATACACCTTTTTTAAACTGGATGTTCACAATTTTCACCTCAACTACATGATATCATTTAGTACCTTGCATTGCAAGATATATGATCATAAAAATATGATTAAAAACTAATATATAAATAAAAAGATGTTAGTGAAACCTGAACAGCCCCCTGTCAAGTAGACAGTGGAAATAAATAAAATAAGTGTTTAAGCTAAGGCTTGATTTCGATACTCAATCGGAGTTAAGCCTTTAGTTTTTAATTGATATCTTTCGTTGTTATAGAAATAAATGTATTTATGTATAGCTTCTTCTAACTCTTTGAAACTATTGAATTTAGTAATATAATACATCTCA
>Ga0134103_1000613_pt1 | contig 41464 bp, 42 predicted proteins | sample 14_taG_2_FD_94445 | JGI IMG/M metagenome (GOLD analysis project Ga0134103, IMG submission 94445) | Switchgrass degrading microbial communities from high solid loading bioreactors in New Hampshire, USA - 14_58_20_212_A1 metaG | ecosystem: Engineered > Bioreactor > Semi-continuous > Anaerobic >...
GGTATGACCTCCTCTACTTTATTTGTTTTGTTTTGTTTCCCTAATAAAGTAGAAATCATATCGTGGTTACTTTTGTCAATTAGCCTCCACGAAATTTACACCACTACTTGAGACTATAACTATGTTTAAATATTTTCCATTTATTAAAAATGATTTTTTAATAGTTTTACGCAATGATAAAGCTGAATCATTATTATATCTTTTTCCATTAATTGAGAGAATAATAGTTGAGATACTTTCCTTGGAACCAAACTCTGATATAGAACATTATTCTCAAGGAACTTATAGGACAATGAACGAGATTTTAAATAAAAATAAAGATATATTAACAGAGTTATTAGGCTATGAGATATATCAATCATTATGCTATTTATATATAGATAATAACAATAATAAATCATTAAGAAATCAAATATGTCATATAAAAGCAACCATTAGGATACCAAGTAATGTTATAACAGAAGTTAAATCATTAGCAATAATGTTATTAATGATATTAGAAAGTATGCTTACTCAAAGAGAAGAAATAGTTAAAAAACATATAGAAATACTAGATTAAATGATAGTCATCTTTGAGAAATAATATTTTACAATCTATGTTCATATAATCTCCTCTTAGCTATTTCATAATACTTAACATCCTTCTCTATGCCTATATACTTTCTTTTTAGCCTTTTAGCCACTACACATGTAGTACCACTTCCCATAAAAGGATCTAATACTAAATCTCCCACTTGAGTTGAACATAGTATAATTCTTTCTAACAAACATTCAGGTTTTTGAGTGGGATGTTTACCATAACGTTTTTCATACATTTGAACTGTAGGTAAATTCCAAACATCATGCATCTCTTCATTATTGATTGAATACACATAATCGTAATTAAAATAATGCCTTTTACCTTTCTTTGCCCATATGATAAACTCATAAGAGAATTTAAACTTATTCTTAAATATTAGTGGTGGCGGGTCAATTTTGTGCCAGATTATTATATTAATCACATTAAAACCTATTTCCTTCATCACAAAATGAACTTCAAAGATGTTATGACTGGTACCAGTAACCCATATCGTAGAATTATCTTTTAAGACCCTCCAACATTCTGACAACCATTGTCTTGTAAATTCAACTGTACTCTGATAATTCTTAGGTTTATCCCATTCACCTTTATTTACAGATACAATTTTACCACTATTAATCGTCAATCCATCGTTAGAAAGAAAATATGGTGGATCTGCAAAGATCATATCGATGCTATCTGCTTCAATGGTTTTTAAAACTTTTATACAATCGTCGTTATACAACATAAAAAGTCACCTCAACTATTTATACACAGTTGAGGTGACTTTTTTATATAAATAATGTTTCGAATATACCATTCTTTACATCATTTATGTTATAAAGATGTTCCATAGCTTCAAAAGTTTCTTGAAGATTATTCCTTGCACTGAGCCATCCTTTACCATCAGTAAACCAAACAAACTTAAACCCTTGAATATCTTTAGATTCTAATGCAAGCATTTTATAACTTCGAGCAGTTTCATTTAATTTAGAACCACCTGAAGCATAGAAGTTGGTTTCAATTCCATATACATAGTTAGGAGTTTTCACAACAAAATCAAACCTTTTAGTGGCTTTTCCATCATTAGAAATTTTCGACAAGTCTAATCCCCATCTTTTTTCAATTTCTTTTATACCCATTTCTTTATAGTATTCTAAATTATACTTTTTCATATATCGTTCAATTAGTTCAACCATTAGTTTTCCGCCACGATTTTTTCTAGCGTTTGAACTTAATCCTGATTCAACACCTAAGACATAATCATATAGATTATTTATGATCCTGTTTTGAATAAAATCAAACAATCCTGTTTTCCTCATAAACATTTTATATTCCTCTATGCTGTAATTAGGATTGTCAAAGCGGAAATTAAAGGAGCCCTCTTCATCTTCAACATATATTTCCATTTCTCTTTTGGCAATTAAAATTGGAATACATTTTAATGTTTCAGGATATCTCGTAACAATTGTTTCAAACTCATTTTCAATGTCTTTTGACCCCACTAAAGCATTTAGAATATTTAACTCAATTTTTATTTTTTCTGCATTTTCAATTACAGAAGGAAAATCTACATAATAATTGTAGTTTGCAAGACTATCACGGAAAGTACTCAACCAACTTTCAAAATCGCGCACTAATAATCTCTCCCTTTATTTTCTTAAATCTAAATACCTTTTCTTTGAAATTTCTAGATACTCTAAAACATTATCAATACCAATATATTTTCTGTTTAACTTAATTGCAGCTATACCGGTGGTACCACTACCATTAAATGGGTCTAATACAACATCTCCTTCATTAGTGGAAGCAAGAATAATTCGTTCTAACAATTCAAGAGGTTTTTGGGTTGGATGTTTACCGTGTTTCTTTTCTGATGGTTTTGTCATTGATAACTCCCACACGTCTTTCATCTGCTTACCATTATTTAATTCTTTCATTAAATGATAATTAAATAAGTGCTTGGCTTTACGTTGCTTTTTTCTCGCCCATAAAATCGTTTCCGTAGAATGTGTAAATGCTCGACACGAAATATTAGGTGGTGGATTAAGCTTTTTCCATGTAATATTGTTTATTATTTTAAATCCTTCCATCTCTAGTGCTACACCAATAGTATAAATATTGTGCATCGTCCCTGATATCCATATGGTCCCATCATCTTTGAGGACTCTTTTGCACAATCTAATCCACTTGCGATTAAACTTAAGTTTTTCGTTTACATCAATTTCTTCATCCCAATCAGCTTTCTTTACTGAAACCATTTGGCCAGCATGACATGTAATTCCATTTCCACTTAGGAAATAGGGTGGATCCGCAAAAATAATATCAACTAATTTAGGTTTAAGTATTCTTAACACCTCAAAAGAATCACCATATATTAGATGAAAGTCACCATCTATATAATAAATTTTATCCTTTGGTAAATGTAATTTCATTCTAATCTACTCCTAATAATTAGTTACAATTACCTCTTCAACATCGCCTCTTCCATTTGAATCAGAATTGATCACTCGCTTTGCATGCACAATATGAATATTATAATCTTTATATAACTCTTTGATTAAGGAAGTATTATGATTACTCAACATAACATATACACCTTTTTTAGATAACTCCATAAACAAATTGGCAAGCCGCTCTTGGTCATCACGCGTAAAATTATCTTTTGAATATGAGGTAAATGAATTTTTATTTTCTAGAGGGTCATATGGAGGATCAAAATAAACAAAATCACCTGCTTTAGCATTTTCAACTGCTTTAGCAAAATCACCATTAAGGATCGTTACATCATTTGTTTTAAAGTAATAATGAATAATTTCCATATTATCTTTATCATAAGTATTAATTTTTTCTTTTTTACCAAAAGGGACATTAAAGTAACCTTTGCTATTAACTCTGTATAAACCGTTAAAACAACTCTTATTTAAATAAATAGTTCTTGCTGCACGTACCCATATCGGAAGACTTTTATAATTAGGCTCTCTATCCATCATTCTTACTTTGTAGTAATATTCCTCTGAGTGATTAAACTCATGCTTATCAAGCTCATTTAACATTAAATGGTAGTATTCTTCGTTAGCTAGACTACGATATATACATATAAGATCATCATTTACATCATTAATTGTCGCTTTTTTAGGTAGTAATTCAAATAATAAAGCGCCACCACCAACGAATGGTTCATAATAATGCTTAAACTCTTTTGGCATGTACTCTATCAACTTGTAAACTAACTGTCTTTTTCCTCCTGCCCATTTTACTACTGGTTTGGCGCCCATAACTATTCTCCTTTCTTAAAGCACACTAACTATGACGATAAATCTAGAATGATTATAACATAGACTTAAAACATATTCTATAAATCGACATATTTTTTATAATACATATGTTCGATTATAACTGATTACTAAATAGAAGACTCTTGTATTTGAATTATACAAGAGTCATATAATCGTGTAAAAATCAAAATATAACTTTAGCACTAGTAAAGTTTAACATATAACAATTTAGGTTTATTAGCATTGATTAAAAATTCATTCATCCATACCTAATATAAAATAAAAAATTATTATAAGCATCCATATCTTAATTTATAGACTTTAATAAAATATGATGTTAGTATAATTACATGGACACAAAGAGTTTAACTTGATAGAATAAATATATTAATAATCATTTCAATTTAGTTTTTTCAATGTATATATTTTTTGAAATTTGTCTTACTTGCAATGAACTATTATGTATAGCAATTTGCAAAGTTTCAATACTCTTCTTTGAAATAATAATTCTATCATTAACTTCATAAACATAATAGCCCACTAATAGTAATAATGGATTTAAATATAATTGATTACTTTTAACATAAAGCAATCCTATAATTATAAAAGCAATACTATTAATTATAATACTTGCCACATCATTAATATTTAAGGATAAAATAGGTAATAAATATGTTATAAAGTAGTTTAGTACATCATTAGTTTTGTTTTTTACTAATTTATAATCTAGACTAAGTGTACTATTGCTTTTTAATAATATAATAGTACATGTCATTAGTAACGATATAAGTATTATAATCAATACAATAATAAAAAACCATGGGTTTTTTTTAAAACTATATTTGATTATATATTTTATATTAAATGGTTTTACTTCCCATTCAATATTTTGAATTAATAACAATACATATAAAGGTGTATAAGATGATATAAATAGTAACCATTTACTTAATTTTGTTAGCATGGTAATCCTCCACAAATATTTTAATACTAAAAATCCATATTATCATTATCTCTATCTAATATTACCTTCTTTCTCTGCAATACCTATTCTATTAGCTAGCAAAGATCTAAAGTAAGAGTCGGACATAAGATTAACTATGTGGAATAATTGCTTTTTATCCTCATATATAATTTTCCCATCTTTTGAAAAACTAATATTAAAACCTAATTCATCAACGATAGTTTTTACTTTACTAAAATGTTTAAAAAATAAGTTTAATTTGTTTTGTGTCATAATTTTGTGAAATTTCTTAATAATTCTACTGTCATTAATGCAATCATCTTCGAATTGCTCTACATTTAACATTATATCCTCATGCTTTAACTTAGCAATTGCTTCCATTGTTTTCTCAATGAATACATCTTTAAAATTAAGTATCCTTTCTAAAGCTATATGATTAAATATTATAACTTGATTATTCCAAATTAAAATGTCTATAGTCCCATCAATACATATAATATTCCCATCAATTCTTTTTAACTCGTGGTTATGCATAAAACTAAATAACCCTTTACGTAATTGTTTCATTTTTTGAAATTGTCTATATACTTTCATTATTTGATTATTATTATTATTTTTTATAATTATTTCATAATAATCTATTTTTTCAGGTTGTAAGTTAGTCTCTTCAAGTTGTAATTTATCATCAAAAAAATTAGCACAATGCACAGAATTCAATAGAACACTTATATCCATAAATTCAATTTGATTATCTAGAACACCCGTAGAATCATACGGAACTAATTCATCATTAGCTAGTCTACTATTTAAATATCCAGCTATTAATTCAATAATTCTACATTTTACATCATTTGATATCTGTGGTCTATACTCTGCTTTTTTATTCTTTATTATGAATGATATTTCAACTTCCGATAAATTATTAATACTAGTCATAGAATTAATAATGGAGTTTTTCATTTATTACAATCCCCTTTCACATTTTTTTTAATATAATAGTAATTTAACTTTCTTTAATTGCAAACATTCAATAGCAATTTCTCATGCGATAAATTAATCTTCTTTTTAACATATTCAATTTCTATATTTACTTTTTAAATAGTGGAGTCGTTATTATATACTCATTTATAATACAGGAGATTTAATTATAAACTTTAATTACTGCTGAACATAATAGATAAACAACCATTTTCGATATCACTTAAATATTTTGCATCACTTTCATTTCTTAACTAATAGCATATTTTTTATCTTATCCTTTATTGCATTTAGATAAAAATGTACATTACTCATTTACCATGAAAACTTAATTATCCATCCCCCAACAACTTTTTTAGTTAAAACTCTTACCTAAACTTAATAATTATAGTTTCCCATAAAACAAAAACCTCATAGTATTATAAATTATATACTATGAGATTTTATTTTTCTATCTATATTTAATTAATCACTTAATTGAATGATAAATAGTTCTACACATTAAACCTAAAATGCATGATATCCCCATCTTGCACAATATACTCTTTACCTTCGAGTCGCATTTTCCCTGCTTCTTTTACTGCTTGTTCACTACCATAATGAATATAGTCTTCATAACTGATTACTTCTGCTCTAATGAAACCCTTTTGGAAATCACTGTGGATAATGCCTGCACACATTGGTGCGGTCATACCCTTTCTAAAGGTCCAAGCTCTAACTTCTTTTGGTCCAGCGGTAAAGAAGGTTTGGAGTCCAAGTAGTTTATAACTTGCTTTTACGAGTTTATCAAGCCCACTTTCTTTAATACCTAATTCTTCTAAGAAAAGGGCTCGACTTTCTTTATCTAACTCCACTAATTCAGCTTCAATTTTAGCACATAGCGCAATTACTTCTGTTTTTTCTCGTTCGGCGATTTTCTTAACTTCTTGATAATGCGGATTATCTTCATATGAATTTACTTCATCTTCACCAATATTGGCCACATAAAGCATTGGTTTTAGTGTTAATAGTTGTAAATGTTTAATAAGGTCTTTCTCTTCATCAGTTAAATCAAGTAAGCGGGCAGGTATTCCTTCTAGGAAGCCTGCTTTAATTTTTTCTAGAACTTGATATTCCTCCACAAATTGCTTTTCCCGCATTTTCGCTTGTTTCTCAATTCGACCTAAACGTCTTTCTACTTGTTCTAAGTCTGCCATGATTAGTTCAAGATTAATCGTCTCAATATCTCGCTTCGCATCAACAGTATTATCAACATGCGTGATATTTGAATCATCAAAACATCTTACGACCTGACAAATGGCATCAACAGCCCTAATATTACCTAAGAATTGATTACCTAATCCTTCACCTTTACTAGCACCACGTACTAACCCCGCAATATCAGTAAATTCAAACACGGCAGGTACAACTTTTTGCGGTTTAACTAGTTCCGCAAGTGTATCTAAACGTGGATCAGGTACTTCGACAATCCCCACATTAGGACTAATGGTCGCAAATGGATAATTGGCAGCTTCAACTTTCGAGTTAGTTATCGCATTAAAAAGGGTTGATTTTCCGACATTTGGTAAACCAACAATCCCCGCTGTTAAAGACATATCTATTCCTCCAATAAATCCTGTTTCTGATTAACTTAATTAGGTATTTTTTTACTATATTAATATATCATATTTTGTCTAAAAAATAAAACAATAAAAAGAGAAAAGGTGAGGAAAAAACTATGGTAAAAAATTATCGAAAACTAATTATCTTCTTTAGCACCTTAATTATTATCGTTATTATCATCTCCTATTCACGCTATTATATTAAACATGACCAATTACCTGATATTAGTGACTTAAATACTATAGAATTTTATAGTATTGATGGGCAAAAGTATTTTGAACTAAACAATAAAACTTCAACTTATGTAAAACTAGAGGAAATCTCCGATTACTTAAAAAAGGCAATTATTGCCGTTGAAGACCGACACTTTTATGAACATCATGGTTTTGATTACCTTAGAATTGGTAAAGCTATTCTCGATAATTTAAAGACCTTATCAAGGCGCTATGGCGCGAGTACCATTACGCAACAATATGCGCGTAATCTCTATTTAACGCATGAAAAATCTTGGGAACGAAAACTAAGAGAAGCTTATTACACGATACTCTTAGAAATGAACTACTCCAAAGACGATATCTTAGAAGGCTATTTAAATACCATTTATTTTGGTCATGGAGTTTATGGTATTCATGATGCGAGTATTTTCTACTTTAATAAACAACCAAATGACTTAACATTAGGCGAAGCAGCTGTCTTAGCTGCTATTCCCAAAGGTCCAACTTATTATTCACCTTTAAAAGATTATGAACGAAACAAAGAAAGAAAAGAATTAATACTGAAATTAATGCTTGAACAAGGAAAAATAACAGAAACAGAATATCGCGATGCCTTAAATGAAGATATCAAAATTATTGGCAAACACCCTAAGAATGTTAATAATATTGCCCCTTATTTCCTTGATATCGTCATAAAAGAATTAGAATCATATAACCTACTCAATAATCCCTATATTAATGGTTTAAAGGTATATACCACCTTAGACCTAACCCTTAATGAGATTAGTTTAAAGGCAATTAACACTATCTATCCTTCCTCCTCATTAATCGAAACTTCTGTATTCGCGATTGACCCCCAAACTGGTTATGTCAAAACGGTGATTGGAGGAAGAGATTATCAAGTTAGTCAGTTTAATCGGGCTATAAATGGCTACCGCCATCCTGGTAGCACCATTAAACCCCTACTTTATTATGCGGCTTTAGAACATGGATTTACTCCGACTACTACTTTTAAAAGTGAACCTACTACTTTTTATATAAATAAGGGGAAGGAAAAGTATGAACCAACCAATTTCCAAAACATCTATGCTTATCGTGATGTCACTATGGCTTATGCCTTAGCGGTTAGCGATAATATCTACGCCATTAAAACACACTTATTTTTAGGTGAAAGTACGCTAATCAAAATGGCGAAACGAATGGGTATAAATACAACTAACATGAAACCCGTACCTTCCCTTGCCTTAGGTGCTACCGAAATCAAATTAAGTGAATTAACTACTGCTTATGCGTACTTCGCAAGTATGGGTAAACAAGTTGCCCCTGTATATATCACTAAAATCACCGATTTAAACGATGAAGTACTATATGAATATAAGAATACTTCTAAACAGATATTAAATCGTGATTTATGTTTCATTATGAATGAGTTATTAAGAGGTATGTTTGATCCCTATATGAGTTATAACCAATCAGTCACAGGATTAAGTATTATTCCCCAACTTACCCATACTTATGCGGGTAAGAGTGGTACCACTGATTACGATACCACGATGATTGGCTACAATCCTCAATTAGTAGTAGGAGTATGGACAGGCTATGATGAATTAATCCCTTTAACTACTGTTAGTGAACGTAACTATGCGAAAAGAGTTTGGGCCAAAATTATGGAAGATTACTTCTCTATATACGAAGCTACTTGGTATAAACCTACGAAAAATGTTTCTCCCGTCATCGTAAATCCAATAACTGGAGAGATGAACAATAAAAGTTATCATAAAGTTCTCTACTTTTTAAAAGGAACCGAGCCGTATTATTATTACTAACGGCTCGGTTTTCCTTGTAACACTATATCAAACGTGAACGTTTTATTACTCCGTACTACTGTTAAAGTAATGGTATCACCAATTTCATATTGGTAAAGTTTATGTCTAAAGTCCATAACATCTTTAATCTTCTCACCATTAATGGCGATAATGATATCATTGATTTTAATCCCCGCATTGTATGCTGAAGAGTATGGCACTACGTCGTTCACATAGACTCCTTGTTTAAGCTCATGTGTATTTGTGACTAAAGCCGCATTAATGACTTCAATACCTAAATATGGTCTTCTAACTTCGCCATACACTTCGATATCATTTACGACTCGTTTTACAATATTCGCAGGAATAGAAAATCCAATTCCTTCCACGGAACTACCTGCCACTTTCATCGAATTAATCCCTATTAGTTTTCCTTCTAAATTAACCAATGCTCCTCCACTATTTCCTGGGTTAATCGCTGCATCGGTCTGTATGACACTCGCATACCAATCATATTGCCCATCTTTATCATAATCAATCGGAATTAACCGTTCTTTTGAGGATATAATGCCTAAAGTGGCACTACCATAAAGATTTAATCCTAAAGGATTACCGATCGCCACGACAAACTCACCAACGCGGATATTACTTGAATCCCCAAATTCAATCACTTCATTAATATTTCCTCTGGGTATGGCTAATACCGCTAAATCCGTAATAATATCATCACCTATGATTTCCGCTACAACTCGTTCTTCATTTTCAAACGCAACTTCAATTTTCTGGGCATCTTTAATAACATGGGAGTTGGTAACGATATATGCCTTTTCTTCATCAAGTCGATAGATTACTCCACTACCACTACCAGTTTCTTTACCATTATTAATCCTAATAATCCCCACAACATGAGGACTCGCTTTTTCAATCGCATAACTTGTGGCTAGCTCTAAATGATAAGGGTTAGATGCTTCGACGCGATGATAGTAAAATGTAAAGTAAATAAACGAAAAAAACATAGCACCAACTAGTCCACCTATAATTGTCCCAGTTAAAAAGGCTTTTCGAAGACTTCTCATATTCACCACTTCCTTTTTAAACTTGTACAATTATAGTATGTAAATTATTGGTGCTTTTATTAATCAAAACTGTTGTAAAAAGAGCCGTTTCGCATTTAAAGTTGTATGCTTTGCGACTTCCTCAACGCTTATTCCTTTGATTTCAGCGATACTTTGTGCAATTAAAGGTAGATAACTTGGTTTATTTTGTTTACCACGATGAGGATGGGGTGCTAAATAGGGGCAATCGGTTTCAATCAATAACTTATCAAGGGGCACAATTTTCGCTACTTCTTTCGGTGCCACCGCATTCTTAAAAGTTACTGGTCCACCTAAAGATATATATAAACCTAAATTTAAGAAACGTAAGGCCATTTCGGGACTACCACTAAAACAATGCATCACTCCCGTAAATGCACCTTTTTTCATTTCGGTTTCTATAATATCATAAGTGTCTTGAAATGCATCCCTTACATGAATCACTAAGGGTTTTTTATACTTGCGTGCTAATTCAATTTGGGCAATAAAAAAAGCTTTTTGTTTATCTTTATTATCTTTATACCAGTAATAATCTAACCCACATTCACCAATACCGACAGTAACTTCTTTTTTTACATACTCTTCTAAAGTAACTAAATCTTCTTCCGTAAAATCATTTACATCATTAGGATGTAACCCGGCAGTGGGATATAAATTATCGTATTTAGCGGCGATTTCTTGGGCAAGGAAATTAGTTTCACGGTTAAAACCTACTACATTTATATATGTAACACCTGAAGCATACGCTTCCTTAACGATTTCTTCTAAATTATCCTTGAATTGTTCCGCATTTAAATGAGCGTGCGTATCATAAAACATTTTATCACTCCTTCGGATACTATTTTACCCGTTTATCGCCTTCGTGTCCATTTATTGACCACTAATTTATCTCATTGTGTAATAAAAAACACCTTGACAAATCAAGCATTATAACATATGCTAGTAGTAAACTGTGCTATTTAAATAGCACAGTATAAAGCGTAGGTGGTATGATGAAAATTGACCCGAATAAATCTATCTTCATTCAACTTGCTGATTATATCAGATTTGATATTTATTCAGGAAAACGCAAACCAAATAGTAGATTAGAGTCGATACGCGATATGGCCATAATACTAGAGGTAAACCCTAATACCATTAAACGCGTTTATCAAGTATTAGAAGAAGAAGGATTAATCTACTGTCACAGTACCTTAGGATATTTCGTCTGTCCTAGCGAAGAAGTAATTCAAAAGAATAAACAGAAATATATATCAGATCGGTTAAAAGAGTTTCTAACTCTTCTAAATAATTGTAATATCACCAAAGCAGAAATTACTAAGATAATAGGTGAACTTTATGGAGATAATTAAAGATACGATTACTTTTATGTATCCTAACAAATTAGTGTTTGAAAATGTTGAGATAAAGATAAACCAAGGAGAAATCTATCTCTTAATTGGCAGAAATGGTTGCGGTAAATCCACATTACTTAGACTACTTGCTAAAATCGAGCCATACCAATTTAAACTACACTTAGTAAATGAAAAAGAAATTAGTTATATGCCTAGTGACCTCGTATACTATTCATACATGAAAATAATTGATCTCCTCAAGTTTTATGATGATACACATCATAATTTCTCCTTGGATTTTGCGCTTAAGTATCTCGATGAGTTTAAGTTAAATCCTAAACAAAAGATTAAAAAATTATCCATGGGTGAACAAAAGATTCTTAATTATTTAATATGTCTAAGTAAAAATGCTAAATTATATTTAATCGATGAACCATTCCCTTATGTTGATTTATTAAATGATGAAATCTTTCGGAACATGATAATTAATCGCTATGATGAAACAAAAACCTTTATCATCGCCACTCATCAGATTAACGAGTTTGAAAAACTCGCCAGTTACTGCTTGTTAATTAAGGATTATAAAACCATCGAATGCTTATCTACTGATGAAATTAGAAGTACAGTTTCTTTATCAGTAGAAGATTATTTTAAGGAAGTGATGCGCTATGTTAAAGACGATTAAGTATGAGTTAAGGCGGTTTGTAAATCTGTACATAATCTTACTTGCTGGATGTTTAATATTCTTCTTATTGGATTTTAATAAACATTTACTAATGTTATATCAATTACATGCTTCAATAATTGAGATAATTACCACTGGACTCGCATTATACCTGATAATTATTTATATCCTTGATGACTACAAAAATAAGAAACTGCTCTACCAAAAAGCAAGTCTTACAAAAACCCAAGAATTCTTAGGTAAACTCTTTACAATGATTATATTATTTGGTAGTTATCTATTTATCATGACCTTTGTCTATAATCTCAAGTTATATATCTTATATAAACATCATTATTTAGAGTACTTGCGCCTTAATCTTGATCACACTTACCTCGCTTTAATTGGACGGGACTTTAAAGAATGGTTGTATCCCTTACATTTATGCTTGAAAAACACATATATCATCGTCACCTTAGCCTTAATGTATGGGATTTTTACTAAATTAAGAGAGAAACGCTATGACTCTTATAACTGTATTGTCATATGTTTCCTAATCTCCGCTATTATCTATTACCTATCTAATTATCTCGTCAAGTTATTAGATGAGACTCTTCCCTTCCTTGACTTTAGTTACATCACTCCGAGATTGCGCGCCTTCGGTTTAGAAGATTATCTAGTAAATATCTTGAGTGTAAATTCTTTAGCAGTAGTTTTATTATCTTTTATAATCATGATCAAATTCATCACTAAGAAAAGAAGTGATAATCAATGAAAAAATGGCTTATTCTTTTTTCTCTCCTAATCATCTTTAGTCTTTACGGATGCGAAGATGCATATCGTTATTATCCTGTTCCATTTGGTACTTTATATGACCTCTATGAAGTAAGAGCTTTACCAACGGGAGTAAAAGAAAAACTTAATCTCGCTTATTTTAGTAGTCTTGATATTAAACATGTAGAATTCATCTCGGAAAATGAAGAAGTCGCTCGGGTTAATTATAAAGAAGAACTCATCACATTAAAACCTGGTAAAACGACTATCAAAGCCATCGTGTATTTTAAAAAGGATATACCTAAGACCATCGATTTTGGTAAAGTCTATGTTTATGATGTTAATGACCCTAGTTTTATTCCCATCAGGAATCAAGTTGACCTGCGGACATTAATCACTAGTAATCCGCAAGGTTTTTACTACCTCGATAGTGATATCGACTTGAGTGAATTTCCTTGGATGGAACCTATCCCCTATTTTTCTGGTATCTTCATTAATCCCAAAAATCATGTAATTATGAACCTAACAATCACCAGCGAAAAATCAGTAGGTTTATTTAAAGAAATCAATAATGCCTATATCGATGGCTTAATCTTAGAAAATGTACAAATTACCGGTAAGCCCAATTCCCTCTTTACCGATACTATTTATGCTGGTGGACTTGTAGGTAGCGCCACTAATAGTTTAATTACAAATATTAAAGTAACTGGTGAAGTTACCAATGGTATTTACGTTGGAGGAATTGCGGGTGGTTTAACTAATAGTTATCTAATAAATTCTTCCTTTGAAGGAAAAGTAAGTAAAGGAGAGTTTACGGGTGGGTTAGTCGGTATTTTTAGTTCCCTTGATTATGATGGACTTATTCAAGGGAAAATCAAAAATGTATACTCAATTGTGGAACTAACTGGAGGTTATCAAGGTGAACCAAGTCGTATCGGTGGATTAGCGGGTATGATTGAGGGCGGACTTATTGAAAATGCTTATACCACTGGTACAATTAACGAAGAAGAAAATGTATTATCCCATCCGATTGGGCATGGTAGTAATCGCCGTTTCTATTTAAAGAACATCTATTATACCTTTGATATACCTTTAAACTATAGTGATTCTTTAATTGGTTATGAAGATACACTCTATTATATTACCATTCAAGATTTAACTAATGGCAAAGAACTTAAAGGTTTAGAGAGTTTCATCTATACTAAAGGAGATTATCCGCGGATCAAAAAATAGTAGGATAATAATCTGAAAAGTGTTATAATTAGGTTTAAATGATAATAAAAGAAGATGAGATGTATGAAGTATAAGATTTTAGTTGTATTAGGTGTTTTCTTAGTATCATTTGCGGGGATATTCGTTCAACTCACTGATGCCTCACCATCGGTAGCCGCTATGTATCGGTTAGGTCTTTGTGGTTTATTATTACTACCTGTTTCCTTACGTCATAAGGATATTAAGTTAATTAAAAAACAGGACTTCCGCTTAATGGCATTAGCGGGACTGATGATAAGTCTTCATTACTTTTCTTGGTTTACTTCCCTAAGGTTTACTTCTGTAACCAGTTCTACCCTCATTATTTGTCTTGAACCACTTGTGGCGCTTGTCTTTGGTTTTGTTCTATATCGAGAAAAAATTGCCCGCAGTCAATTTATTTTACTCCTTGTAGCGTTAGTTGGAGTTATGATTGTGGCCTGGGGTGATATTTTCCTTAGCGTCGATGCATTAATTGGTGATGCGATAACTTTCTTAGCGGTTATCTTCATGGTAATCTACTTATTTATTGGACAAAATGTGGTTAAACGCTATTCTTTTATTGTCTATTCTTCAATTCTTTTCATCTTTGCGGGTATCTACTTATTTATTTATAATCTTATCACGCACCAAAACCTCATAGATTACACTCCCAAAGACTGGTTGTTTATCATCCTACTTGTGACGATTCCCAATGCTGGACAAATAATCTTCAATTATGCCTTAAAATATGTTAAACCATCCCTCATCGCCACCGCTATCTTACTTGAACCAGTATTTGCGACGATTATGGCGGTGATAGTCCTCAAGGATAAAATCTTCTTTAATCAAATAATTGGTGGTTTAATCATCATCATTTCCGTTTATATATATCTTAGAAGAGAAAAAGTAAAGGCTTGACACTAATTAACTTAGTTTCAAGCCTTTTTAAATTACTTCATTATAAACTCGTAAATAGTATAATAAGTATCTATTATTATTTACCTTAATATTTATTAGAAGTAGATGCGTTTTCTTTGTTTTCCACTATCATAGATCGCGTTAACGATTTTTTGGGTTACTAAGCCTTCATAACCAGTAATTTGTGGTCTTTCACCTCTTGTGAGTCTCGCATAGTGGTCATTAATTTGCTTAACATGGCTTACACCCCAATATGATTTACCACCATTATAACTAAAGGTTTCATTAGGGTTAGGACCTACAGTGAAAACTCGACCATCATTGAAAGTAATGGTGGCTAAACCATCAACATATTTGACATGACCATTTTCACAATGCATTTCGATTTCCACAGGGCTGTTTTCAGTGTAATAGTTAATGGTGAAGAATGAGCCGTGTACACCATTCTTAAACTTAATTACACCTTCTGCTGAATCCTCTACTTCAATTTTTTCATGCATCCGATTGGCAATGTTGGCATCAACAAATTCAACTTCACTACCAATGAACCATTGCATCAAGTCTAGGGTGTGAATCGCTTGGTCGATGATAACACCGCCACCTTCTTTATCCCAAGTTCCTTTCCAATCACTATTGGAGTAGTATTCATCGCTTCTATCCCATGTGACGCTCATCTTGGCGGAATATACTTTACCTAATTCGCCACTCATTAAAGTTTTTTTAATGAAGAGCGCACCCGGATTGTAGCGGTTTTGGAAGATAACACCTAAGACCACACCATTTTCTTCACATGCTTTAATCATTGCTAAAGCATCAGCGACATTGGTAGCCATAGGCTTTTCAGTAAGTACATGGAGTTTCTTTTGTGCCGCATAAATTGTTACTGGTGCATGTAAATAGTGAGGTAAACAAATGTGAATGGCGTCTAAGTTTTCTTTTTCAATCATTTCTTTATAGTCTAAATAATACTTAACATTAAACTTTTCAGCTGCGTATTTCGCTCGATTTTCTTTAATGTCGCAAACTGCCACAAGTTCTGTATATTCAGAATTTGCGACTGGAACTGCGTGCATTGGGAAAATAGCGCCACAACCAATAATTCCAACACGATACTTTTTCATTTACTTCCACCTCTATTTTTATATCCAATATGCTTCTGTTGGTTGCTCGTAAATTATGATATTCTTTAAGAGATTTATCGCTTTATTTAATCCTTCTGTATTAGACATTAAGCCATCTTCATGTTCAATGCTGATGGCGTAATCGTAACCGATTAAGCGTAAAGTACTGATAATTCTCCGCCAATAGTGTTCACCATTACCATAACCAACGGTTCTAAAGACCCAAGCTCTTTCTAAAACTCGATCGTAGCGTTTTGTGTCAAGCACACCGTTGACTTTAATGTTGCGTTCATCAAGAGCGGTATCTTTCGCATGGAAATGGAAAATCGCATCTCCTAAAACTTTAATGGCTTCGACAGGATCAATTCCTTGCCATATCAAATGGCTGGGGTCGAAGTTAGCCCCGATTTCTTTACCGACTGCATCACGTAGTTTAAGTAAGGTTTCTGGATTATATACGCAAAATCCAGGATGAAGTTCAAGACCGATTTTATCCACGCCATGGTCTTTCGCAAATTTTACCGCTTCTTTCCAGTAAGGAATTAATACTTCATTCCATTGATAATCAAGAATTTGGAGGAAATCATTAGGCCATGGGCATGTTACCCAGTTTGGCGTTTTGTCATCTTTTGAACCACCGGGACAACCAGAGAAAGTATTGATATTGCGTACACCTAATTTTTCCGCTAAGAGCACTGCTAGGACAAAGTCATGGTGATACTTCGCTGCAATCTCTTTATTAGGATGGATAGGATTGCCATGGACACTAAGACTTGAGATTTCCATGTCATATTTTTTAATGAGTTCTTTAAACTTAGTTAGTTTCTTCTCATCATTAAGAAGCACTTCGGGATTCGCATGAGCATTTCCAGGGAAACCGCCAACCCCGATTTCTACCATTTGAACACCTTGTTCTTTTAAATATTTAAGCACTTCTTCTAAAGGACGGTCGCTAAAGAGCACTGTTAAAACTCCGAGTTTCATGTTATCACCTCGTTAGATTCTTTTTTAGGTATGTAAAACTGATTTCAATATCTTTTATACCACCCTGTTTAGGTTCATCATTTTCTACTACTAACCATTCACAATCATTCTCTTGTGCTTGTTTAATAATTCCCGCTAAATCCATAGTACCTTCACCTAAAGGCGCAAATTCAGGTTTTCCATCGAAAAAACTTAAATCCTTTAAGTGAACTATTTTGGTTCTGTTTTTATACTTCTTTAAATAACTAATAGGATCAACATTAGCGCGTTTAACCCAATGGGTATCGATTTCCGCATATAAATCTGGTAACTCTGTTAATAAGTAATCTAATAAATACCCTTCTTGATATGCTTGTAACTCATGACTGTGATTATGGTAGTGGAGCGTCATGTTATGAGCCTTAATCTTTTCTAAGATAGGCTTAAGGCGATTCACAAGTTCTTTCATATCGTCAATATTATCTACTTTAGCCCAAGGAATGACAATATTTTTGTTGCCGATTGTTTTATTATATTCAATCACATCATCGAAGTTATTTTCTAGTAAGTTTAAATCGGTATGACTACCTACTACTTTAAGGTTAAGCCTTGTGAGAATATCAAGCATGTCTTTAGCGGAAATATTATAGAATCCCGCAAATTCCACACCTTCATAACCCATTTCCGCAACTTGCTTAATGGTATTATGAAAGTCTTTTTCTAGTTCCTTACGTAAAGTATATAATTGAACCGCGATTCCCATATTTATCTCCTAAAATATTAATTGTTTAAAGTAATTGATCGTATACTCAACACCTTTAGCACCTAGTTCTCCTGTCCAAGTGCTTGAATGTGGTTCAATCGATAGAATACCTTGATAACCTTTAGCGTATAATAAGCCCATTACTGCTGGCCAGTTTGTCATATCTAAACCTGCAGGTGGATCATCAACACGTTGATTATTTATATATAAGGAACCCTTTAAATGGAAATGATAGAATCTTTCGCCCCATTTATTAATTTCTTCGAGATAATTACCGCCATCATATACACAGTGGGATGGATCATATTTGATACCTAACTCAGGTAGATGACCTAAGACGATTCGCCAAGTTTCATCAGTACAGATGAAATTGTTCCAGCGACAATTATAAACCGCAATCTTAACTCCTTTAGGACTTGCATAATCAATTAGAGCTTTAAAGTACTTAATCGTAAGTGTCAGGTTATCATAATAGGATAATTCATCAACATAGTTACATCCACAAACAAACACTGGTGCTCCTAGTGTTTCACAAGCATCAATCAAGCGATAAGATACTTCTAGTTCTTCTAAAACTAATCCATTTTTGTCAATACGAGTAGTGCCCCATCGACCAATCGAAGCAACTTTTACACCATACTTAACAAGATTGTTTTTTAGGTTAGGTACTTCCTTTAAGAATTTTTCTGCTTCTTCATTGATACAGAATTCTACGTAGTCTAACCCTAAATCCTTAACTCCTTTGATGCCACTTTCATAATAATTATAACTAATTATTCCTAAATTCATATCATTCACCTTAATCAAAATAAATCGTCTTACCAGTCCGAGCTGATTCATAAATCGCATCAAGAATTTGCGTTACGACAAAGGCTTGTTCTGGTAATACAACAGGATCAGTATCATTTAAAATCGCATCAATCCATAATCTTGCTTCTAGATAGGATGGATCATCAGTATCCTTAGCTTCATAGAAAGCAACACCGCTACCACCAAAGGCAGGACGTTCAACAACTTGACGATTGTTCTTCACATAATTAATCCGTAGTCCATCTGCCATGTCTGCCCCCGCTAGCGTACCACAAAGGGTTGTTTGTGCTTCTCTTACATCAAGTGTATTAAGCGCCCAACTTGCTTCGAGAATGATGGTTGCGCCGTTTTTCATCACAATGAAACCAAAGGCACTATCTTCAACAGTGAACTTATCGATATCCCAATCACCCCAAGCATTCGCGGTATTGCGTTGGTTTCCTAATTTCTTATAAATTGTACCTGTAACCATCTTTGGTTCATAATTATTCATCATCCATAAAGTTAAATCTAACGCGTGGGTACCAATATCGATAAGTGGACCCCCACCTTGTTCATATTCATTTAAGAAGACTCCCCATGTTGGTACAGCCCGTCTTCTTAAAGCATGAGCTTTCGCAAAATAGATTTCCCCTAATGTACCCTTATCGCATTCTGCTTTAAGGTAAAGAGAATCGGGACGATAACGATTTTGATAAGCAACAGATAACTTCTTACCATATTTCTTCGCTGCTTCTAACATCTTTCTTGCTTCTTCAGTGTTAATGGCCATTGGCTTTTCGCACATTACATGTTTACCGCTTGCCAATGCATCAACAGTAATAAAAGAGTGACTGCGATTTGGTGTACAGACATGGACAACATCAATTGATTTATCTTCTAATAATTCCCGATAATCAGTGTACACTTTAGCGTCTGGTGTACCATATTGTTTGGCTGCTTTTTCTGCTCTTTCTTTAATGATATCACAGAAAGCTACCATCTCTACTTCTTTAATTTTCTTGAGGCTAGGCATATGCTTTCCAAAGGCAATGCCTCCGCAACCTATAATCCCCACTTTTAATGTCATCTCAACTAATCCTCCTTTTATATAATTAATTTTAATCGTCTATATTTTATCAAAGTTAACAAAATTTTTCTTTTAATAAAATGTTTAAAATATCAAAATCTTGTGATAATATGTTAATATAAGTTTATTATTTTTTGGGTGATTCTTATGAAAGTTGATAAAATTTATCTTGATTTAAGTACCACTGATATCTCACCCATTCTCATTCGTTCCTATGTTTATAACCTCGATGGTGAAGATTGGACCCACGAACCTTTTGATGAGCGTTATATTGAAAACTATGAATTTGAATATATAGTTAAATCAGAAGGTCATATGATTCATGAGGGTAAGCATTATGCTTTACGCCCTGGTGATCTCTGTTTCAAACGACCAGGAGAAAAAACCCAAGGCATAAAACCCTACTCTTGTTACACCGTTATTTTTAAAATGACAAATAAAGACTATGATACACCTTTCCAGCCTTATTATCAAAATGAAATCTTAGATAAAATCCCGCATGTATATCAAGTCAAGAATCATAAATACTTTGAGATGTTGTTTAAGATGATTCTTGATGAATATATCAATGAAACCGAGTCTAGTCCTATAAAAATCAAATCATATTTGTTAGACATTATATTTACTCTTTATGAAGAAATCAAAGAAAACTACTTACCTAGTTCGCCTTACTATGGTAAGATTAGTAAAGCGATTGAATTCATCGAAAAGAACTTTCAAAATAAAATTCTCCTTGAGGATATCGCTAGTCATGTCGATAGTAGTCCTTTCTATTTCCACACCGTCTTTAAACAAACCATGGGGCTAACTCCCAATGAGTATCTCATGAAATATCGCATTAATTATGCAAAACAGTTACTACTTCTTACTAATGATTCCATTACTGATATTGCGATTAAGAGTGGGTTTGGGAGTTCAAGTTATTTCTGTTACTGTTTTAAAAAGTACATGCATACTACCCCTCACAATTATCGAAAACTACATAAAATATCATGATAAAAAGTTTAGCAAACATTGATTTAATAATCAGAATTAATTACAATAGAAATAACTCTTTATTAAAAAAGTAAATAAATATGATTAATTTGTCATAGTGAATATTTACTAATACAAAGAGTGTATGATTCCATTAACAATACTTTTACTTTTGACACTCGTTGATACAAATTTTATTATAAATGTAAAAGTTAAAGAAGGTTATAACAGACTATCACCATTGATAGTCGTTAAAAAGATAGAAAGGGATGGATAATGAAAAAAAGATTTTTACTACTAGTGCTACTAGTAGTATTACTACTCGGTGGGTGTAAACCTACTAACACAACCACAAGTGCGATAGATACCACAGGGTTAGATGACTATACACAATTTGTTGAAATGTTTACAGAAGCAAAAGATAAGTTCCTAAACAGTGAAAGTTTCATTTTAAAAGAAGAAGCAGTGTTAGAATATGAACAAAATGAGAGTTTATATCGATTCTACTTTATCACACATCAGGAACAGATTAAGGAACCTTTTTACGTTAAAAGTACTATTACAACATTAGGTTTAAATATGCCCAAGATTAAAATGTTAATAATGAAAAATGACACTAATAATACTTACTCCATGTATTTAAAACTGGGTGACGAAGAACCTATTGTCACTATACTAACACAAAACGAATTAGAAGAAGCACTAGAGAATGCTTCTCTTGAAACAACCTTAAATAGTATTCCTAAAAATGTAGAGATTAGTGAAAAGAAGATTAATGGCAATATAGAAGAAATCACATATCAATCATCATATAAGCTTACCGACTTAGAAACGGAAGACCAGCATCTCTTCGATGAAATCCTCAAACTTTATATTGGAGATGACGTAGATATCGAAAATTACCACAATATCCCTGTCAAACAAACAATTACCATCAATAAAACTCTAAAAGAGTTAATAAGCATTACTTATGATGCTTCTGACATCGCCCAACAAATGTATGATGATTTAGCTCTTGAGCAGTCTTTTAGTAAACTCACTAATATCAAATTAACCTATACATTTACCTTCATATCAATTAATAAAACAACAATTGATGAAAACTTTGTGAAAGAAGTTAAAGGGGAGTAAAATGTAAAAGAGTGGTTCATACCACTCTTTTACCATTTATTATAGTGAATCTTATTAACATCATAATTATCTCTTGGTGCTTTTTCCTCATCTTTATGTCCTACCACCACAAAACCAATGGGGATAATATGAGGAGGTAATTCTAATAATTTAGTAAAGCATTCCATCAAATCTTCTTTGGGGTAAACACCACACCAAACACCACCAAGATTTAAACTATGAATTGCGAGTAACATGTTTTCGATAGCAGCACTACAATCCTCAACTAAAAAACCTAAAGTTTGTTGCTTACTACTATCACCACACACGAGAATACCGCACCCTGCATTTTCTGCCATTTGGGCATAGCGATGGAATTCCATTATCTTTCTTAACTTATTCTTATCGTTAATAACCACAAATTCCCAAGGTTGGCGATTATGGGCTGAAGGAGCCTGAAAGCCAGCCTTTAATATTTTTTGAAGTAACTCATCGCTAATAACTTCTCCTGTAAAACGACGAATACTTCGCCTGGTGTAAATTACTTCTAAAGCATCCATAATTTTCCTCCCTCTAACGTAATGGTCTAGGATAACTAGCATATTTTCTTAATGCATCCACATCAACAAACTCGCCCTCTGGATAACGATAGGCTGTTAGTTTATTGCCGAAGACACAACCCGTGTCAAGATTAATTGTGTTATTAATAATCACAGGTTCAAGATTTGGGGTATGACCATATACAATTAACGCATTTCCTTTATAATCATGAGCCCAGACTCGTCGTTCTGGTAAACCCCACTCATCTAGTTCTTTCGTGGTATCACCATATAAAGTAAAGGCTTTGATTTCCTTTGAATGTCTACCGATGTACTCTTCTTTGATTCCTGCATGGGCTACTACAAGTTTACCATCATCAAGAATTAAATGGGTAGGCAAATCTTTTAAAAATGCTTCAACTTCTTGTTTGAATATCGCACTTTCTTGTGTTAGTTCTTGACGAGTTAATTCTAGACCATGGTTTACCATCACATTGTGTCCTGCCAACATCCGATATAATTTGTTATCGTGGTTGCCTTGGACACAAAAGGCGATACCATCTTTAACCATCGTCATGACGAGTTTCAACACTTCGACACTTTTAGGTCCCCGGTCAACTAAATCACCTACAAAGACGACCTTTCTACCATTAGGATGCGAAACATGATAATTTTTATTGATCATATATCCTAATTTTTCTAGTAACAACTTTAATTCATCAAAACAACCATGAACATCGCCAATAATATCGAAGGGTCCAGTTTCAGTTTGCTTTTCGCAAAATAATGGTACTAATGTTATTTCTGTATTCATAAACTCCTCTAATGAATTGATGATATAGACGGAATTAAAGCCCTCTTGTTTTAAAGTCGCAAGACTATCTTCAAGTTGGTGATACTGATATTCAATAATATTTTCATCAACCGCAAAAACTTTTTGACGGTTATTCGCCAATATAATGTCTTTCGGTAAGTTAAACACAATCGCGACAGTTAGCGCATGATGTATGTTCGCTAAATTGATAAGTTCTAAGCGTTGATGTTTAAGAACGTTAGTCGCATCGACCACCGTTAATTTCCGTAAACTTAGCCGTTTCGTAATGATTTCATTCATTAATTCATATGCTTTCGTTGTTGCTTGTGGGTCTCTTGCTTCATCACTTATCAAATAGCGACAATTATCTAAAGACACTATTTCACTCTTCTTAAAGTGTTTTTCCGCAAAACTTGATTTACCGCTACTATTTGGTCCAACCAGGACTATTAAGGAAAAACGAGGGACTTTAATTCGCATATTATTTCCACCTTTTTATCTTATAGTGTGAGTATAAATCATTTCATTCTTTAAATCCCATAATGGTTTTGATAAATCCACATAGTATTGATGAGGGTTTTCAAAACGTAGGACGGAATCCCATAATGTACCTAGTTCATATTTACAACGTTCTTGTAATTCTTTTAATGTTGGTGACTTATAAACACAATTACCATCAATGAAGATCGGAACAAGTAATTTACGCACTCGATAATTAGTTAAGGTCTTACGCTTCCATGGGCTAATAGGGTCAAAGATTTCATAAGGACCATTTTCAGGAATTACTTCATCATGTAACGTTATTACATCCGCTAAGGCTTTGTTTGTTGTTTTATCATAAAAACGATAAACTTGTTTAAAGCCAGGATTAGTGATTTTCGCGATGTTTTCGCTGATTTTAATCTTAGGCACAATTTTACCATTTTCTTCAATCGCCGCCAATTTATATACTCCACCAAACACTGGTGATGATTTAGCAGTAATTAACCTTTCACCAACCCCGAATTGATCAACCTTGGCTCCTTGACTAATCAAATCACGAATGATGTATTCATCTAAAGAGTTAGATGCTACAATTTTACAATCAGGAAAACCTGCTTCATCAAGCATCTTGCGAGCCTCGATGGATAAATAAGTGATATCACCACTATCGATTCTAATACCTAATGGGCGATATCCTCTTGGAACGACTTCTTCTTTAAATACTCTAATCGCATTGGGTACTCCTGATTTTAAGACATTATATGTATCAACTAAGAGAACACATTTATCTGGATAAGTTCTTGCATATGCCCTAAAAGCTTCTAGCTCCGAATCAAATAATTGAATGTAACTATGTCCCATCGTACCTAAAGCAGGAATATCAAACAGTTCATCCGCAAGGGTACAGGAAGTACCAATACAGCCACCAATGAAAGCCGCTCGTGCACCATAAATAGCGGCATCATACCCTTGAGCGCGGCGTGCTCCAAATTCCATTACCGCTCTACCTTGACTAGCGCGCACAATTCTACTAGCTTTTGTCGCAATTAAACTTTGATGATTGATGGTAACAAGTAACATCGTTTCAATAAGTTGAGCTTGAATCATCGGTCCACGAACTACTAATATCGGCTCATACGGGAAAATGGGCGTACCTTCTTCTACCGCCCAAACGGAACAAGTAAATTTGAAATTGCGCAAGTACTCTAAGAATTCTTCACTAAACATGTTTTTCTTGCGTAAGTATTCGATATCTTCATCGTCAAAACTTAGATTTTCCAAATATTCAATTACTTGTTGCACACCTGCCATTATGGCATAACCGCCATTATCAGGATTATCGCGGAAGAAGAGATCAAAATATGCGATTACATCTTTCTTACCGTTAGTGAAGAAAGAGTTCGCCATAGTAATTTCATAAAAGTCGGTTAGTAATGAAAGATTACGTTTAATGTCCATTTTGTACCTCACTATTATTTATTTTACTTCCTTTACAATTTCTATATCATTTAAACGCATGTTATATAGCGCAAAAAGATGCATTAATGGCGCAAAATGTATACCTAAATCGTATGTATTGACGCCATTTTCAGGAACGATGATTCTACTTTTGCGGTTAAGATGATTAAAATGAGTCTTTAAAGTTAGCGCTAGTTGTAAGACGCAAATATCAGTACATCCTCCCGTAATAATGAAGGTATCAACTTCAGGATGTTTAACTATCCATTCTTGAAATGCTGTCTCTAAGTACCCATTAGTAGAATTCTTTTCAATCAATTCATAGCCACCGATTTCTTGCAGTTCCGAAACTACTAAGCTCTCACTTGTACCTTTGATGCAATGAGGTGGATAGGCACAAAATTCTACTGAATCCTCAGGATGATTATCAGCGAGTGCCACAATCTTCATCTTTTCTTCTTTAAACTTTTGCGTTAATTTAGCAATTTCAGGTGTTAGAATAGCCATTTGCGGACTACTTAGAGCCCCTTCTTTCACAAATCCATTAATCATATCGACGATAATCAGTGCGGTTTTGTCTTTGTCTAACTCATTAAATTCAAGTACAGGTAGATGGGTAAATTCATCATAGAGTTGTTCAAGAATCACTTTGCTAGCAGTGAGAAATTCCCCTTTATCCATCTTTAGTTTCTCCTTTCAATATGTAAGTCAATCCAGTGAGGATTAAAACGGTATAACTTAGAGGGACGATGCCCTTTATCACGCGTATAGTTATTGGTTTCTTGTACCATATCTTGAATCTTCCGTCTAAAATTTGCCTTTAAAAGTTCCGTATCTAAAATAACCTCATACACTTGCTGTAGTTCAGTTAACGTAAATTCTTCTGGCATAAGATTAAAGACAATATCGGTATATTCAATTTTGTTTCTAAGTCTTTCAATGCCATACGAGATTGCTAATGCATGGTCAAAGGCAATATGTTTTGAAGAAACAATTTCTCGTTTCATCGCGACATGGCGTCCTTTAGAAGTAATAATCGTGTTGATAATTGCTTCTAAAACTAAATCTTCAACCTTTAGTGTGAGCTTATAAGTTTTAGTCTTAGTATAGCCATCATCATTAATATTTTTATGTTCCGCGATGAGTTTATACTCAATCGCAAACCAACGTGCTTCTTTCGCATCATCACTTGCCTGGATGTTAAATTTAGTACTATCAACTAGCGACATGTAACAACAACTGATTACTCTTGTACGTGGATCGCGATGGACATCACCATAGGTATAAAGTTGTTCAATATAAATGTTGTCGATATTCGTTTCTTCCTTAAGTTCTCTTAATGCTGCTTCTTCTAAACTTTCATTCATGCCAACAAAACCACCAGGGATTGCCCAACAATCTTTAAAAGGGTGATTTTTTCTCTTAATAAGCAATACTTTTAAAACTTTTTTAGGAAGTTTTCGATAATTATGCGTAACTTCATTCATTACAGTATAAACAAGCACATCAACTGTAACTGAAGGCCGTTCATACTTACTTGGTTCATATTCTTTCAAGAATTGTTCTTCACTAACCATGGCCCCTCCTTATTATCATTTTGTTATTATTATTTTATTACTATGTAGTCATAAAGTCAACAATACTACGTAATCCATTAAATAAAAATCTCTATTAACCGAAGTTAATAGAGATTGCGTTCTTTATATTTATATTTTTTATTACGCTCGAAAACTTCTTCATTATCATTAGAAACGCTGTAATGACGCACGTAATTCTCATAATGTTCGTGGCTAATTAATCCACGCTCAACAGCTTCTCTAACCTTACAGCCAGGCTCAGTGAGATGTTTACAGTCTTTGAAGCGACACTTTTCTGCTAACTTGTCGATATCGAGAAAATCCTCTTCGAGATTGGTCTTTTTCTCATCAAAATCCATGTTAATCGTTAAGAAAATGGGACCATTTTCCGTTGGAATTAGTTCTTGTTTATAAGTAACTTCGCCATCAAATTCCTTAAGGAAGTCATTGGTTACATTGCTTGAGAAACTAATTAAGGCGATTACACGATTAGGACGGAGATGTTTTCCTAACGTATCTCTTATCTTATCTACATTATCAATGAGATAATAGTCCACCCCTGGAAGGGCACTTTTTATCTCAAAGAGTTTCTTTTGGGCATTGCCATCGCTAAATAATACTAAATAAGGTGTAACCCCACAATCCCACACTTTAACGATTAAATCATATAATAGCGTATAATCGATTTCATCGTTTAAAGAATGGAGGAAAAAGACGCAATCAAAGTTGGCAAAGGAAAGCTGTTTATATTGGAACCGATTCTTGCGCGATGCTAGCCTGAATTGATTGTCTACTTTTGTGACGATATCGCCAAGTGTAAATTGCCTTGTTGGTATACTTATTAAGCCTTGGTGGGTAATGATGTGATAATTTTCTCCATCAAATGCGACTACTCTACCAAAATTAGTGTTTTCATCTAATACTTGTAAAAAATGTTGTTGATTCATTATTTCCTCCAAAAACTTTGAAAACTATCATTTAACTAAATTATATAAAAGTTAATTAATTTGTCAATTGCTTTTAGTTAAAACGCTTTATTTCCCCCTAACATATTGAAATGGCCAAGGATAATCAATATTTAATTTTTTAGCACAGTTTAAGACAAAATATGGTTCGCGAAGTAGTACTCTACCTAAGAATAAGAGATCACTTCGCTCATTATCGATGATTTCACTAGCCATTTCTGGTGTTGTCACTAAACCACCAGCAACGGTTAATAAGCCAGTAGCTTGTTTTATTTGTTCGGCATATTTCACTTGATAACCGTGGTAAGCATTAATCTTCGCATCACTGACAACACCACCAGTACTACAATCGATAATATCAACATCATCCTTAATGAAGTTAATAATGTCAATGATATCCTTAACGGTATTGCCACCTTCTTTAAAGTCCATAGCTGATACTCTTACCATCAACGGTTTTTCTTGTGGCCATACCTCTCTAACAGCCTTGATAATTTCGACGAGGATCCGTGCACGATTTTCTACACTTCCACCATATTCATCAGTACGCTTATTGGTGAGTGGTGATAAGAATTGGTTGATTAAATAACCATGCGCTGCATGAATTTCAATAATGTCAAATCCCGCTAATTTAGCCCTTAAAGCTGCATCTTTAAAACTCTTTACTACCGTTTTAATATCTTCTTTTGTCATTTCTTTTGGTACTTGATAGCGTTCGCTAAACTGTATCGAGCTTGCGGAAATAATCTCTTCACCAGGTAATTCTGCTTTTCTTCCCGCATGAGCAAGTTGAATCCCAATTTTCGCACCATATCCTTTTACTTCATCTGTTAGATGCTTAAACCCTTCAATAAAGGCATCATCCCAAATGCCTAAATCATTGACAGTAATACGACCACGAGATTCAACAGCAGTCGCTTCAACAATGATTAATCCAACTCCACCAATAGCACGCGTATTATAGTGAAGGAAGTGGAAGGGTGTTAAGTGCCCATCGCCTTTAGTGCTGTACATGCACATGGGTGCCATGACAAAGCGATTCTTTAAAGTTAGATCTTTAATCGTAATTGGGGAAAATAATTTACTCATTGTTTACCTCCATCCAAATGATTTATAAACATGTTATTTTATCACAAAATATTTATGAAGATACAAAGGAGAATGAAGATGAAGAAAAAATTGAACTACATCTTAATAAGTGTCTTTCTTGTGCATCTTGCTGATTATATATATATCCCCATCCTCCCAATACTACTAAGCAAAAGTCAAAACCTTAGTTATCGCCAAATTGGTTTCCTTATTGGGATAGGTAGCATCTTTTACCAACTTAGTTCGTTAATCTGCGGTTTTCTTTCCGATAAAATCGGGAAAAAGATTATTCTCATCACTGGCATTTTTCTTACATCTGGAAGTTTAATTGGATACGGAGTGAGTAAATCTTATTATACTCTCTTAATTTTTGAAATCCTTAAAGGATTAGGTTCAGGTGTTTTTCCACCACTTCTTAAAGTACTAATCTCATCCTTAGAGGTTGATAAGACATCAGCATTCGCTAAACGTGGTATAATGGCGAATATGGGAGTAGCTCTAGGTGGTTTAGTACCTTTATTATTTACGAATTTAGCATTCCCCATTTATTTTCTGATATCCGCACTTATCTATGGTTTAATTCTAATATTTGTCTTTAAATTACCTAACACCAAGTATTATCGTACCAACTTATCCTTTTCCCAACTCGTTCATAATCGCAAGTTTATTTATCTAAATCTTTTTGCTTTCATCATCTGGGCACTATATATTCAACTACGCGTTATCTTACCTTTAAAAGTCGCAAATATAAGAATGGTTGGTTTAATATTTACTTTAACGAGTTCCTTTGTCATAATTACGCAAAAATTTATTGCACAAAATGTCATTAAAAAGATACCTTATCGAACTTCTCTTAGTATTGGTGTTATTTCCTTCGGCATAGGGTTATTATTAATGGGACAGGTTAAATCCTTTATTTTACTACTGCTTAGTTCTTTAATCTTCATTATAGGTGAAATGTTTATTGCCCCTAGTCTAGATGCTTTAACAAGTAAATTCGCTAAGGAAGAAATAACTGGGGCTTATTATAGTGTATCTCATTTAAGTTTTGGTTTAGGCAGTGCTTTTGGTAGTTGGTTTAGTGGTGAACTAGTCCAACATTTTGGTATAAACAATTACTTGCCTTGGTTAATTCTCTTCATAATGGCAATATTGACTTCAGTAATTATTCATCTAAGTAAATCGAAATTAACACTTTTATTATAACACTTTTTTAATACTAAACAAAAAATAAACCTCGCGGTTTATTTTTTGTTTATATATTTATTATACTTGCAGTTCATTATTATTATAAATTATAAGTTAATTATTCATTTTTATAAACTTTCCACAATAATTTCCCATTTTCATCTAAATAAGTTAAGTATGTAAGATTCGATGCTTCTTCATAAGCAATCATTTTGATATATGTTTTATTGTGATAGTTAATTTGAATGTACTTTAATGGAGTAATTTCTTTATAAACTCGATTACCTTGATAATCATAAATTACATAAGATTGATAGGAATCCTTTTCATTAAGCGCAAAGAATACACCACAATCAGTAAAATCATCGCCTACTTTCGAGGAAATCGTAAAGTAATCTTCTACATCATTAATATTGAGATATTTATTAATAGTCTTATTAACAGTTAAGACTCGCCCTTGATTGACGCTACCGATATAATCGTAGGCATACTGGATTATTAACTCACCATTACTGTCAATTAAACCAGCTTTTGTATCTATAACCACTACTGCATATCCATTATAGAAATCCTTGGCGATTTTAAAACCATCAAGTTGAAATACCTCACCATTAGATCTTATATAATTGTATTTGTTATATTTTTTTACACGCGCAATTCCATCGAAGAATGGATATGCTTCCTCATAAAAAGGCTCAAGGATAATTGCACCATTGGGGGCCATATAACCCCATTTATTATCAATTCTAAATGGGATCATCTCAAAATGAGAAAAATAGATATCTTGAAAATCTAAACTAATTATATACTCATTAATGACTTCGTCAAATTGAGGTTCAACAACATAATCACCATTTTTATCAATAATACCAATCTTATTATCATGATATACAAATGCATAACCATTCATGAAACTATAATTAAATCCTTCATGATAAGTGAATTTTATATCAATGGCTACGTTACCTTGAGTATCAATATAACCTACCATGTCATCAAGTACAACATAAGCCAACCCTTCTGAGAATTTACTTACAAGATCATATTTTATTTCATTGATAATATCGTAATCTTTCTCATTGTCGTTATATTTAATCAATCCACTAAAATTGACCGATTCAATGTAGTAAATGGCTTCGCCTAAATACTGAATATTATGATAGATAGTATTGAGAATCTTTTCGCCACGTGTATTAATTAAACCGTATCGATTATGCTTCTTCACAATCGCTAAGTAATTTTCATCAAAATCATATGTTTCTTCATATTCAAAAGGTATCGCTACTTCACCATAAGTATCAATATAACCCCAATATTCTCTTCTTTCATCAAACTCATAATAAGCGACAGGTAATAGAACTTCATCTAAAGCTCGCACCCGTGGTGTTTTTTCAATGTTGTTTTTGGGGATATAGTCAATCGCATAACCATTGGTGAGATAATAAACTATCGTGAAAAATGTGAATATCCCTATTAGTGTGAAGGTAATAATTACTGTTCGTGCTTTCATTTTACCACCCATATCATCTTTTATTACACGCTTATTTAATATTATAATATAAATTTGGTAAATAGACTATCGTTTTTCAGAATTTATTGTTTAATGACCTAATAATCCTGCTGAAAACTCTTCATCTTTACTATTTATGAAAGTTATCTAGTATGTAACAATTTCTACAAAGAAAAATGATAGTAAGTTTATAAAGGAAGTATTGATGATATTTAACCTATCGCTAACATCAAAATTATATTAATAGTACCTTTATTGAGTTCAAATTGAATGTTATAATGTTAGCGAGGTGTTATAAATGGATGACAAAGACTTACAATATTTCATCAATAGAAAACGGAGTTTAGAGAAACGCGCAATTATTGGTTATATTTTGGTGGGTATTAGTTTCATTCTATGGGTACCATTAGGAGCTGCAACGATGGGGCAATCCGTACCACTATTATTAATTAGTTTTATTGGTGGGGGATTTATCGTTATATCTGCAACGAGAAAATTTAAAGAGTTAAGCCATGAGTTTAAAAGTAAGTATCTCGTTAAAGAGATTGAGAAAATATATCCTGGTTGTGAATATGACCCTCGTAAAGGCTTTACATCTGATGAAATCTACGGTGCGAAAATCCTACGACGAGCCAGTCGCTTTTATTCAGAAGACTATATGAAAGGTATCTATGAAGGTGTAGCCTTTGAAGCAGCTGATGTAACTTTAGAAGATGTTCACAATAACGGTAAACAGACTACTACAGTTACCGTATTCATGGGGCGAGTTTATAAGTTTCAATTTAACAAAAAGTTTAGATCTAACATCATCATTAATCAACCTTCCTTTTTCAATCATCTTTTTGGTTGGAAACGCGTAAAAACCGAGTCAGTGGAATTTAACAAAGAATTAACTGTATACTCTGATGATGAGTATGAAGCATTTTATGTTCTTACCCCTCATTTAATGGAAAAACTCTTAGAACTTGATCGGAAATATCATGACCGTATTTGTTTCTCATTTATTAACAATCGCCTCTATATCGCCATTGATACGAGAGTTGATACTTTCGATTTGAAGATGTTTCGTCAGTTCGATAATAATATTCTTAACGAATATCGTGACCAATTAAATGATATTAAAGACTTTATTCATCATTTAAATCTTGATCGGAAATTATTTGAGGAATAAAAAAATAACTTAATATAATAAAACATACAAGGGTATCATAGTGATACCCTTGTATGTTTTATTTATCTCTTACTCTTTTAGCCATCATTATATCTGGTTTACCTAACCCATTAGCATCAGGTACTACTCCTACAATCTTGAAACCATTCTTAAGGTAAAATTCATAAGGATGATTATTAAGGTTCTTGATATTTTTTATCTTATCCCATAAATCCTCATACAAATCCTGATTAGAAAGACTAGTTTGGTTGTATTCATCATCACTACCTAAATAGATAGTATAAGCACCACGTTTCTTTACTTCTTCTTCAAAAACTCGTATAAGTTGGGTGCCATAACCTTTCTTTTTATATTCATGATGAATAACAAGAGGATGTAATTCATAAACATTTCCATTGTATGTAGGAATGCCACCAATAAGTCCTATTAATATATCATCTATTACTACCCCAAGCAATATACGTTCCTCACTTAGTAATAATTCCACCTCTTGGGTAGCATCTTCGATATTCGCATAACAAGCAAATGTAGTTTGTAATAGTTCGATCATTTGCTTAATATACGGTTTTCCATCTTTAATTAAGTCGACGATTTTCATCCAGTTTATTCCTTTCATCTAAACCTTTCTTCCATGCGATAAAGGTTACAACTATTAAGAGTAAAATATAAGGATAGATGAATAGTGGGAATAATGTCACGGCATAATGAATACCCGCCATGATACCAAGAATTGCGGATATCAAGAAAAATACTAGTGGTTGCCCTTTCGTCGCATTTTCAAAGGGTTGGGAAAATGGTACAAAATTGCCAAATATCCTGTAACAAATCACCGTAAAAATTTGAATTGTAAGGAAAATGGCAACTAAATCAGGAATGATGCGTACACCAAAGAGAATAGTAAAGATGATGCTTTCAAGAACATAAATGGGTATAAGTAAACGTACAAGAAATGCTTTTAGAGCTGCTTTCTTAAAGTCCGAAAGATTCTTTGTTGGCGTACTATAAAAGACCCAGGTCGCTTTATAACTACGTGAAAAACGCAACATATAAGTCACCATTGGCATCATAAACGCACAGAAGTACAAATATAAGTGCGCATTAGAAGTGCTAATCTTCGCTAAATCAAAACCAGATTGGAACATGAAAATAAAAGGAAAGATCATCGATAAACCTAAAGAAGGATAGACGCGAAGTTTGAATTCCCGTTCCGATTTAAGCATTTGATAGCTAAAGCGATAGAAAGTAAACTCATCTTGAGTTTTGGTGATGAGTTTAGCGATGAACCAGCGTTCTTTCTTATATGGTTTTTGTTTATCAGTTTGATTTAACTTCAATAAACTATTTTCAAAAGTACCAATCGATTTAGTATAAATAATAAAAGCGACGATAGGAATAATAATTGTCAATATTGTTAGGGTAATAATCGATGCTTCAAGATTACCTTCAAAAAGCAATTTATAAGGGGCACCAAACCAGAAAGGCATGAGGAAATAATGATACCATCTAATCGTGATGTTAAAATCTAGTAGTTCGGTTAACTCAAAGGCGCGACCAATGATTTGATAACTAATCGCGATAATTATCGTCATCGTTATTTGAATATAGTTAATAATATCTTTAAGTTTTTCGCCACTAAAGTATTTAAGAATGAATAAGTATAATAAAGTAGTCAACACAATGATAAAAAGATTTAATAGAATTACTTCAAAAATGAATAACAGGGTAAAAAGTAAAGCATACACAAAACCTTCAAGAAAACTATATTTTACAAGTAATGCTAGAGTTAACGGACCTACCAAAGATAAAGTTATTAAGAATAAATACCTAAAGATATGGATAAATTTAGCGACTGATAGGACCTTGGGATTAACTGGTTTGGTTAAAATGATTCCCTTATCCCTTACATCAAGTAATACATTAGAAAAATCCGCAATTACAGTCATAAGCAAAAGAAACATTAAAATCCCGAAAATATAAGTCATTAAGACCATTGGGTCATTAATGACGATAGCGATGGGCACCATCGTAAAAAAGCCCATAAATGCATAGATGAAGAGGGAAACGCGAAAATAATCTCTATCAGGTTGCTTCCTTGCTTTCCCCACACTAACTGGTATTCTCCGTGTATCCATGATGAACTTGATTTGAAGAATACGCCTTAAAGTGGGATAATCAACATTAAACTTTTTAAAAATAAATTGAAAACGATCGAGTATTTTAAGCGTTAAAAAATCTTTCATACTATCCCTCGATTACTGATAAGATATTTTTCGCAATTTCCTCATGTTGATTAAATCCTGTTAATTCGTTAAAAATCTGTTCTAAGGTTGAACCATGTACTTGATCTTTTAGCGTTTCAAAACTACCATCCGCCACAATTTGTCCTTTGTTGATGAGAATAATGCGATTACTAATCTTTTCAACTACTTCCATGATATGAGAAGAGTAAAAGATCGTCTTACCTTTTTCACTAAATAGGGAAAGTAGTTCTTTCACAACCATGACAGTATTAGCGTCTAGTCCAGACAAAGGTTCATCTAAGAAAAGTAGATCAGGATTATGTAGCAAACTGGAAATAATAACAACCTTTTGGCGCATACCTTTTGAAAAAGTATTAATACGTTGATCATATACATCTTGAATATCAAATAATTTCAGCAATTCTTTCGCTTTCGCATCTACATCATTATCACTTAAACCATATAAACTACCTATGAATGTTAAATATTCACGAGCGGTTAAACTATCATAAAGATCTGCTACTTCAGGAACATAACCAATTCGCCTTTTATAATCTACATTGCCAAGAGAAATATCTTCGCCGAAAATTTCCACTTTACCCGTATACCCTGTTACTAATCCTAACATGATTTTAACAGTGGTCGATTTCCCAGCTCCATTCGGTCCAATATAACCAATTATCTCTCCTGCTTTTACTTCTAGATTAATGTTATTCAGGACAGGATTATTATCATATTTCATGGATAAATCAGTAATTTTAATAATGTTCATTTTTTCACCTTCCTATACTGCCTTCATTGTACTTTTGATTAATTGTCTTGTCAATTATCAAAAATGTCCTTTTCATTTTGAAATTTCCATACATATATTTATATTAAGAATATCAAGGGTGAAAGTATGGAACTTGACATCAAACTTCTGATGGAAATCATCGGTTTATTCAATAATCTCAAGAAAACTTACTATCTTTTGAAAAGAAAATATGATAATCCCTATCGTAGAATGCCCAAAAGTAAAAATATTAATTACCTGCGCAGTAGTTGGGATAGATTTTGGTTAGGTTAAGATAAAAGGATTACCGTTTAACTGGTAATCCTTTTAGTCCTTCTATTTACCTGATATTAAAACATCCTTAACTTTTACATAAGGATAAATCTCATGACCAAAGTTTACTTGTTCTTTAGATACTTCTACGATATTTGCTAGAGCATCTTTGAGATTTAAAGTAATCATCGTTTCATTTAATGGATACTTGATTTCACCATCTTCGATATAGAAACTATTCTTTAGGACAACAGATAAATCACCATTATTATTAGGATTGCCACCAGAGATGCGATGGACCAATACACCTCGTTTACAATTCTTAATCATGTCCTCTAATGGAGTGTCGCCATTTTCGACGATATAACAACCACCGGTGTTATTACTACGTGGTAATCCTGTCTTCTTGGCACCATATTGGTTAAGAATATAACTTGTTAGCACACCTTTATCGAAAATGGTCATGTTCTTAGCCTCAAAGCCATCACCAGTAACGTGATATCCTTTAGCTATCCGTTCATCTCTAGGAGCAGCATGAAGGGTAAATAGGGGTGATGCTACTTGTTCACCTAGTTTATTGTATAAAGGACTGGTTTTAGAAATAAGTGGCATATTAGATAGATAAACATTTACCACAAAGTATACCAACATGCTCATGCAGTCAGGTGTTATGATGATGTCACCTTTAAATTTATCAGCTACCCCTTGGGTATAAATTTGATTTGTGGTTTCATCTAGCACTTGTTTCAAGGAACCATAACTTAATAAATCTTTTTCTAACTTTCTGACGTAATAAGATGAATAGTTGAAAGAGGAGCTCTTATCCCCTTCTTTGGCCGCAAACAGGCTCGTAAAATCGTAATACCCTTCGGTTTCGGTGAAATCTACACCATTAGAGTTCATTAAATGTTTCGTGCTTACAGTAAACGAGATGGCAGTATCCATAAGTTTAATTGTTGGATAATTAGTTTTAACCTTATCCACATAATCTTGTAAAAGGTCAAACATTTTATTTAAATCAGGCTCTAAATCGCCACTCACAAACGTCTTTGGTTCTTGATAAGGGGCGATATCGTAAGCTTCATCAACCTCTGAATTCGCACAAATTTCTACAACTTTATCAATTGCCTCATTGATGCTTTGTTCATCGGTTTTATTAATGGAGATTGAGCCTTGTTTTTGATCTTTAATCACCGTTACGGAGTAATTATGATCAATGGTAGTTCGTAACAAAGAGATGCGTCCATTTTCAAGATTTAATTCATATTTGCGGTTGATACTTGTGCTACATTGACACTTATCAACCACCTTTTCTAAACGCGCTAAAGTGTGTTTGAGGATTTCTTTGTTTGCCACATTACTCACCCCCGATATTTACTTTACACTTAATCGATGGTCCACCCATACCAACTGGTATTGGTTGTTTTTTACCACACATACCACCAGTACCTGCCCAAGTCATTTCATCGGATACCATCGTTACACTCTTTAATACTTCAAAAGCTATACCAGAAATCGTTGTATCTTTAATCGCTCGTCCTAATTTACCATTCTTGATTTCATATCCCATGTTGACAGAGAAAGTAAATTCACTAGTTGTATCGGCTTGACCATTCCCTGTTTTCGTTAAGAAATAGCCATCTTCAATAGAAGCAATCATATCTTCTAACTTATCTTTACCTGGTAGAATAGCGGTATTACGCATTCTAATTAGTGGTTCATCATTAAATTGCCATGCTCGCGCGTTGCCTTTTGGTTCTGTGCCAAAAAGACGAGCAGTTTCTTTATTATGCATATAGTTTCTTAAGATACCATTTTCAATAATCACCACATCTTCCGCTACTACCCCTTCATCATCCATATAGATGGGCATAGTGAGGGTCTTGCCGTTATATGTATTGGCAAAATCTACTAGCGTTACTAGTGGTGAGGCTACTTCTTTATTCATGTACTCAGCTGCGATGGATCCACCTAGGACTAAATCGGCTTCAGTAGTATGACCAATCGCTTCATGAGCTAAAATACCAGCGATGTCACTAGCCAGGATAACTTCGCATAATCCTGCTTTTGGCATAACTCCTTCGCTCTTCTTAATTAATTCTTGATACAATGTATCGATTTTAGGGAAGAAGTTTTCAGGATTATCAAGAAAATCTTGTGCTTCTCCTAATCCACCAAAGGCTTCATAGAGATTTACGGGTACACCATCTTTTACTACTGTTAGTTGAACGGGAATGGCAGTACGAGGAATAAAGGAATAAAATTCAACACCATCACTGGTGACTAAGTTCTTTTCCATGGATAAGAATTGAATTCCTACATAGCGTTGCATAACATCTGGATATTTAGTGGCTATATAGTTATCAAGTAATTTAATGAATTCCTTGATTTCTCCTTGACTCAATGGGTGTTTCGTACTGCGAAAATCCTTTTTCATTTTCCCAACAGTTGGATTAAACAATGCCTTTCGTAAATCTAAACGCGAATCTAAAAAACTCGCATTGTTTTCAGCTTCACTTAACACCGCTTGAATTCCAGCATCATTCACTACCGAGTTAGACGCAAAGCCCCAGGAACCATTTTTATATACACGTGCACTAACACCGTGAATGCGATTTTGGCTGTTACTAATCATGTTACCATTAAGAAAAGCCATACTCATTATATTGTTGGATTGCACACGGAGTTCTGTGTATGGTGTTAATAATGCGAGGTATTCTTTAAGATTATCGGTAGTCATACAATCCCCCTTTACTTTTATTGATTATCATAATAATAGCAAATATTTTTTGTTATTAACAGTACTTTCTCTAAAATTAATTCAATATTTATTCGCTTTTATCTTATATAATTAGACAATAAATAATATTGTTGTTAGTTAAATCACTATTTTAATAAAAATTTACAACAAATTATTGTTTTTCGATAATTTAATGTATATAATAGTAATAGAATTATCGAAAAACAATAATTTTATTGGAGGTCCTATGTTAACAAAAATCTTCTATCATTTCTACGACTACAAGAAAAGTACCATTAACTTCATATCATTGATTCTTCTTGCCCTTGTGCTCGTTATATTAGGATTGCTAAGTAATTTCTCTACTAACAACTTTACCATTATCCTAGAAATAATGCTTTATCCCTTTAAATTCATAAGTAACACATTAAAATCCCTAGCATTAACAGGAGCTGTTGGGAATGCCCTAGCTTTAACCTTATTTGGTTTAATCAGTTTAATCCCTATAATTATTTATCTTTACTGCTGTTATAAAAATAAGAAATGCATAGAGATAATTGATTTATTCTTCTATATAATAATTAGTATCCTTACTGGTGTTATCATCTATTTATTAATCAATCCAACGCTTATCACGAGCCCCTTAGATTCAATAAACTTCCTCCATGAAGAAATCGAGAATTTTCTTCAGAATTATCGTAAAATTATTTATTTAGGTCTAATCTTAGTATTAATCCTTGTCGTAATTCTCTATCTAGTCTATCGTTTCTTAATAAAGAATAAAGAACAGCCACTAAACCTCTTTAAGGCAGCCAAATTCTTATTAGTAATCCAAAGAATTTATTATACTTTTCTCTTTATCTTTGCTTTCTATATTATTCCGATAATGATTAAAAATGAAGTTAACAATTTAAGTAATATCCAATATGGAAAAGGACATGAAATTGTCCTAATCATTTTCGAGTATTTTTCATACTACCTAATGTTTTTTCTAATCTCTAGAGTATTACGCAACCTACATGATCTCTTAGTCAATTATACAAATGAAATTCTCTTTTCGATTGATAATGTAATGTTACTTAAGAATTGCAGTTCCTTATTCCTCATTTACTTTATTGCCAATCTCGCTTATCAGTTAATAAGTAATGTATATCAGTTAATTTTTAAAAACAATATTCAGAATCTAAAGTTATCAATCGACTTCCCTTTTACATCTCTTACTCTGACACTTGTGTTTTACTTACTTGCTTTGGTAATGCGTCAAAGTTATGAAATCTATACAGAAAATAGTTTAACAATCTAACATGAGTATTTATGTCAATTTGGATGAGATTATTAAGAAAAATAATCTCACCTCAAAAGAATTAGCGGATATTATCGGCATTACCGAAGCGAATCTTTCTATCCTTCGTAGTAATAAAGCAAGAGCGATTCGATTTTCCACTTTAAATAAGTTGTGTAAAGTCCTCAAATGTGAACCAGGTGATATTATAAAATTTATTGATGATGATAATGATGGAGAGGATAACGATGACTAAATTAATTAAATACTTGATATTCTCATTTACCATCTTGATACTTTTAGGATGTCAATTAGTATATATTGATAAAACAACTGAAACTAGTACCAATCAAGATATAATTCGAAAGCCATATGCCATAAAACTCAAGTTAGATGAGAATACAATAGATTATTATGTAACTTCTTATTATCGAGGGGACGATGAAGATAAAAAGTTTACTACTAGTCATTTTTATAGTAATGTTCATATCCATCTAATTGGTAATGATAAAGAAATTATCACAGGTAATTATCATTTCGATATGGATCGTTATCAATGCGTGACTTTAAGTTACTTATTCATTAACGAAAATGATGAAATTGAAGAGCATAATCCGGAAATGTTTTGCGAAGATCAAGCCCACATATCTTACACGTCCAATAATTATAGTCACTCGTTTACGATGAATTTTGTAGATGTCGACATACTAGAAAGTATTGAAATTGTTGAGTTTGATAAACATGACAACAAACTTAAAATCCAGCGCATCGATTTAAATAATCCTGAAATATCTGTCTTTATCTCCAAAGATGCCAAGGATTTTCTAATCAATAAAAAATACATTGACGCAAACGGCGAACCTTATTATGTACGTGAACTTATTAATCGCAGTAAAATCGAAAGTAAAGCTAACAAAATATACTATTACTCCACTATCAGTCTCAATCAAAATAATGAACGCCAGATTATAACACTAAAGTTTACAACAGAAACTGAGGGGGAAACAGCGTGAAAAGAGTATATTTAGCGATTATATCCTTAACACTTATGTTTCTACTTTCAAGCTGTAAATTAGTATTAACATCAGAAATAACAACAAAAGAAAGAAGTATAATAAGACCTCTAACGAATTA
>Ga0134103_1000626_pt1 | contig 41074 bp, 32 predicted proteins | sample 14_taG_2_FD_94445 | JGI IMG/M metagenome (GOLD analysis project Ga0134103, IMG submission 94445) | Switchgrass degrading microbial communities from high solid loading bioreactors in New Hampshire, USA - 14_58_20_212_A1 metaG | ecosystem: Engineered > Bioreactor > Semi-continuous > Anaerobic >...
GAATTCGGTACTCTTGCCGAGATTGCAGGCAAAATGGCTGAAGCACTGTTTGCGGAAGACAAGTTAAACGACGTATTCATAAATTCTGCGGAATTGATCGTGGAAAAAACAACAAGTCATATTCTGAACTCCAGCGGGATAGATGTAAGTTATCAGAAAATAGAAATCAAGGGCGAATTTATTACCCAGTGCATTGAACCCCGGGATGTTGAAATTTACATGGACTTCTGCTATGACAAGCCCGATACCGAGGCCTTGAAGGAGAAAGTAAAGCGGACTCTGGAAATAACGAAGGCACGTGCCTTGGCAGAGGCTGCACCTCCGACTGGGGAATACAGGGTGATTTTATCCGGAAAGAATGTAAGGGAAATATTCAAATATTATCTGAGAAGATCTTCGGCGGATATGATATATCCCAAATACTCAAATTATGAACTGGGAATGAATGTACAGGGGGATAATGTTACCGGTGATTTGCTTAATATTATGCTGAAAGCCAGGGAACCTTACAGTTATGAAGGAATCCCGATGACTGACAGGCCGCTGCTGGAAAACGGGGTATTGAAGACCATTCACGGAAACAGCAGGTTTGCGTATTATCTTGGTGTTGCGCCAACAGGGGTTTACAACAGCATATATATACCCGAAGGAAGCAGAACATTTAATGAAATGCAAACCGGTGAGTATCTTCATGTAGTCAGTTTTTCCGATTTTCAGATGGATGAATTGTCAGGCCATTTTTCGGGTGAAATCCGTCTTGCATTCTATAGTGACGGAAAAACTGTTATTCCCGTTACAGGCGGATCAATAAACGGCAGTTTGCCCGAATGCCATAAAAATATGATACTGTCAAAAGAAATGCAAAAAGAAAAAGATTATGAAGGTCCGTTTGCGGTTTTACTCCCGAAAGTCAGTGTTGCGGGTAAATAACTGTTGTCAGGGACAGGATGCCTGTCCCTTTTATGTTTTAATTGATATCTATTTTTCTGCCGCGGTTCTTTGACGGCTCAGCTTTCGGCAGAATAACGGAAAGCACACCGTCCTTGTAAGATGCTTCTGCCTGTTCGGATTTGACTTCCGCAGGAAGCGGTATAGTCCTTGAAAAGCTCCCGTAGTATCTTTCGGAATGGAATGCATTTTCATCTGTAAATTCGTTTTCTCTTCTTGTTTGTCCCGAAATACGCAGCGAGTTTTCGTCCACGTAAATATTCAGATCTTCTTTTGAAACGCCCGGTATTTCGGCTTTTACCACTATCTTGTCCTTAACGTCATATACATCCACTCTTGGACCTATGTTTCTTCCTGATAAACTGAAGGGTATACTGTCGAAAAACCTGAACATGTCGCGATCAATGTCACGGAAAGGATTCCAGGAAACAAGGCTCATCCGCATCTCCTCCTTTTGATTGCGAAATTTTCAGATTTCAGTATTATGTTGTCACCGCAGTGCAAATTTATGCCTGCATATGAAGCAAATTCTGATGAACCTGACGTGTTGAAAGGAAAAAAATTTGAAAAAATATATAAAATAAGTTTTGACAAATATTATGTCTATGTTACAATATAACAGATAAAATTTAGGAAGAAAATCTTAACCCAAGGAGGATGTTTTTTTATGGGCAATAATTCGTCTGTGGGCAACAATTCATCTATCGGTTACCTGCCTAATGAGTGTCCGCCAATATGGAAACTAATCCTGTACGCCATTCAGCAGGTAATTGTCATGTTCCCCGCAACAGTAGCGGTAGCTTTGATCACCGGTTTTCACATTTCCACAACAATTTTTGCAAGCGGTTTAGCAACTCTTTGCTTTATCCTTGTAACAAGAGGACAAATACCATTGTACTATGGTTCAAGTTTTTCATACATTGCTGCGATAGGAAGTTTAATGGCATCTGATGCGCTTGCTTCCTATACGCTGAATGAGAAAATTGCGGTAGCGCAGTTCGGTATTGTGATGTCGGGCTTTGTTTCGATCATTGCCGGCTTTATTGTAAACAGGTTTGGCCAGGATTCTATTGAAAAAGTTCTTCCTGCTTCTATTACAGGCCCGATTGCAATGGTAATCGGGCTTACTCTTGCAGGAACGGCATTGAGTGATGCTTCTTCGATAGCTATAGACAATTTTGGCACACTCCCCGCAGGAGACGTTGAACTGGCAAAAAACATGGCCTGGGTTATTTCACTGGTAACCCTGATTTCCACGATACTGTTCTCGGTTTACCTGAAAGGATTCATGGGACAGCTGCCCCTGATACTTGGACCCGTAGTAGGATGCATTACTGCATACATTATAAAAGCTGCAACTGGTATTGATCTGTTTAAAGTGCTTCCGGAAACTGCAAACAGTAAACTGTTTGCGCTGCCGATTTTTACGCTTCCAAAACCCACATGGATGGCTGTTGCGGCAATTATGCCCATAGCTATAGCCACTATTCCTGAATCTACGGCTCATGTATACCAGCTTGACATATATGTTAATGATCTTGCAAAGAAAAAGGGAACGGACAAAAGATATCCCATAGCCGAAAAACTTGGCCTTAATCTTATCGGTGACGGAATAGGCGATATTGTCGCAGGATTGATTGGTGGTCCTGCAGGTACAAATTACGGCGAGAATATCAGTGCAATGGCGATTACAAAAGTTTTCTCCGTACCTGTACTGATTGCTGCCTCAGTAATTGCAATGATTATATCATGCTTTACTCCGCTGATTAATGTTATTTATTCAATACCCGCTGCAGTTATCGGCGGCCTTGAGATTTACCTGTTCGGTGCTATAGCTGCCCAGGGTATTGCCATTATGGTTGAGAAGAAGGTAGACCTTTTCAGTTCAAAGAATATAGCATTAATCGCAACGATTATGATAATCGGGCTTGGCGGCCAGTACGCATACGGTGGAAATATACCCTTCTTCGGATTAAACGTTCCATGTGTTGCAGGTGCTGCAATATTCGGAATCATACTTAACATAATTCTAAGCATAGGCAGGAAAAAGACAGAATAACACTGTTTTCCGGAATCTTTATGAGGTGAATTTTTAAAGTTCACCTCATAAATAATATTTACTTTAGTACGATAATGTGTTAAAATAGTAATGTATTGAATTTACATATTCAGGGGGAATCAGGATGAAAAGAAAAGTGCTGTTTTTACTGGTGACTGGTCTTATTATTCTTGCAGTAACCGCGTGTGCGGCTGTTTCAGATGATACTGCGGGAAAAGGTGAAGGGAAGAGAACGTTTACGGTCGGTTTTGACAAGGATTTTCCGCCGTTCGGGTTTGTGGATGAAAACGGAAAGTACACAGGATTCGATATAGAACTTGCGCAGGAAGCTGCAAAGAGGCTTGGCTGGGAGCTCAAACTTCAGCCGATAGCCTGGACTGCAAAAGACATGGAGCTTTCCTCCGGAAACATAGACTGTATATGGAACGGTTTTACTATTAACGGAAGGGAAAATTCCTATACATGGACAGAAGCGTATATGGCAAACAGGCAGGTTTTTGTTGTAAGAGCCGATTCGGGAATAAAAACACTGGACGATCTTAATGGAAAGGTTGTAACCGTACAGGAGGAATCCAGTGCGGAAGCAGCGCTGAAGGACAGGCCTGACCTGGTTGAAAGTTTCGGACAGTTAATTAAAGCCCCCGATTACAACACTGCGCTGATGGACCTGGAAGCCGGTGCGGTGGATGCGGTGGCGATGGATGAAACCGTCGCAATGTACCAGATTGAAAAAAGAGGCCTTAAGTTTACAATTCTTGAGGAAACGCTGGCTGAAGAATTATATGGCGTTGGTTTCCTGCTTGGAAACGAGGAACTCAGGGATACAATTCAGAATGTACTCGAGGAAATGGCGAAGGATGGTACGCTGGCCGAGATATCAACAAGATGGTTTGGGAAGGATGTTACAATAATCGGCAAGTAGAAGCCGGTTTTGCCTGGTTCAATAAAAACAGTATACATTGGGCGGATACGGGCCGTCTGTTCAGATGGCCCGTAATTTCGATGATTAGATTTTACTGAAACTTTACTTTGCTGAAATGGGGGAAAACCGGGGTTGAATCTGGCTGTACTTTTATCCGAACTGACATCCGGAATGCTGACTTCAGTTGCGATTTTTTCGCTCACATTATTGTTTTCTCTGCCGCTGGGGCTTCTTGTGGCATTAGGACGCATGTCAAGTAACAGTGTTCTGAGCCTGATTTTTAAAGTTTATATATCAATATTAAGGGGAACACCGCTGATCCTGCAGCTGATGGTGGTATATTTCGGCCCGTTTTTCATATTCGGGATACAGATGCCGAGAAATTACAGGTTTATTGCGGTAATTATAGGCTTTGTGCTGAATTACGCTGCATATTTTGCAGAGATTTACAGAAGCGGAATTGAATCAATACCGGCAGGACAGTACGAAGCGGCAAAAGTGCTGGGATACAGCAAATCCCAGACATTTTTCAGGATCATACTGCCGCAGGTTATTAAGCGTATACTGCCTCCGGTAACAAACGAAGCCATTACCCTTATTAAGGATACATCACTGGCCTTTACCATATCAGTCCAGGAGATGTTTACAATAGCCAGATCGTTTGCATCAGCCCAGGCCTCAATGGTACCGTTTGTTGCCGCGGGAATATTCTATTACGTTTTTAATTTTGTCGTGGAACGTTCAATGGGCTGGATTGAGAAAAAACTGAGTTATTATAAAATATAATTTATTCTCCGGAGAGAGATGCAAATGAAACTGTTTGAAATAAGGAACCTGAGGAAAAGTTTCAATAACATTGAAGTTTTGAAAGGCATATCGATGAGCGTGGAGCAGGGACAGGTGGTTGCGATAATCGGCCCTTCCGGTTCCGGAAAGTCAACTTTGCTCAGGTGTGCGACAATGCTGGACCGGATTGACGGCGGTGATATTATTTATCTGGGAGAATATGCTGCGAGAACAGGGGAGGACGGCAGGACTGTATATGCTTCGCCTGGTACGCTGAAAAAAATACAGGGTTATTTCGGGCTTGTATTTCAGAATTTTAATCTGTTTCCTCATTTCTCAGTAATAAAGAACATAACCGATCCGCTTATTACTGTGAAAAAAGTAAACAGGGAAGAGGCATATGAAATCGGGCGCTCATTGCTGAGGAAAATGGGCCTTGAGAACAAGGAAAACGCATATCCGTATCAGTTGTCCGGCGGACAGCAGCAAAGGGTATCCATAGCAAGGGCTCTGGCACTGAATCCGAAAATCCTGTTTTTTGACGAGCCTACATCGGCCCTGGATCCGGAACTGACAGGAGAGATCCTCAGGGTAATAAAGGATTTGGCCAGGGAACATATGACAATGGTAATAGTGACTCATGAAATGAGTTTTGCAAGGGATGTATCCGATCGCGTGATTTTTATGGATAACGGAATTATTGCGGAAGAAGGAAGACCCGACGAAATAATGACCAATCCGAAAAACGAACGGTTAAAGCAATTCCTGGGGAAATTCGAGGTATAACATTAATAAAAAACAGGGGTTTAACCCCTGTTTTTATTTATTCTGAAGTTTATATATAATTTTGTAACCGTGGGATTCAATTTCTTTTTCAATTTCTTCTGTATCATAGCTGCTAATGCCTATAACAATGGCACTTTTACCGCCTGTTCCGCGGTAAACGGCCACATTTGTTATATTGGCGCCGTGTATGGCGAAAATCCCTGCCAGATGGGACATGATTCCGGGAGCGTCATCCACTTCTATTGTAAGCCTCGTGCCTTTTTCCCTGAATCCTAACAACTCAATGAAAGAATCAAAAATATCGCTTTCGGTTATAATTCCCACGAGATTTCCGTTTTCTACAACCGGAAGAAAACTGATGCTGTTATCGCGCATAAGAATTGCAGCTTCTTCCAGAAGAGCGTTGGGGGAAATGGTAATGGGATTTTTCGTCATAACCTTGCTTATCTTTGTTTTGGCCAGAATGTATGTGAGTTCGTTTATGCTTAAGCTTGTAGCAGGTGAAGGTGTTGCACGGGTTATATCAAGGTTGGATACTACCCCTACCAGTTTACCGTCTTTTACGACAGGAAGCCTGCGGATATTGTTTTTTGTCATAATCTCATGAGCGTCAGGAATGGTTGCATCGGGGGATATGGTAATGATGTTGGTTGTCATTTTATTTTTAACAAACATACTCTAACCTCCCAGATATGCTTTTTTGATCTCATCACTTTGAAGCAGTTCCTCACCGGTTCCTGAAAGCGTTATTCTGCCTGTTTCCATAACATAAGCACGATGGGCTATCTGAAGGGCCATATTTGCGTTTTGTTCAACAAGCAGAACCGTCGTGCCTTTTTCGTTTATATCTTTAATTATATCAAAAATCTCCTGGACAAGTAAGGGTGCAAGACCCATCGAAGGTTCGTCAAGACACAGGAGCTTCGGCCGGCTCATAAGGGCTCTGCCCATCGCAAGCATCTGCTGTTCTCCGCCCGACAAGGTTCCTGCAGCCTGTTTTTTCCTTTTTTCAAGAATAGGGAAACGCTCAAAAACCATTTTTAAATCTTTTGCTATTCCATCCTTGTCCTTTCTCAGGTATGCGCCCAGTTCAAGATTTTCGAGCACGGTCATCGTACTGAAAACCCTGCGGCCTTCAGGAACCTGGGAAATGCCTAACGCAACTCTTTCCTGCGCACTCATGTTTGTTATGTCCTGCCCGTTAAAAAAAATAGTCCCTTCGGTAGGCTTTTTCAAACCCGAAATTGTCCTTAAGGTTGTGGTTTTTCCTGCGCCGTTGGCTCCTATCAGCGTTACGATTTCACCGTCGCTGACCTTAAGAGATATTCCTTTTATTGCATGAATAACGCCAAAATGAACATGCAGATTAGTAATTTCAAGCATTTCCCATTTCCTCCCCCAGGTAAGCTTCAATAACCCTTTTGTTGGATTTAATTTCTGACGGGGTGCCTTCGGCGATAACCATACCATAGTCCAGAACATATATTCTTTCGCATATTTTCATAACGAGTGACATATCATGCTCTATAAGAAGAATGGTCAGGTTGAAATTTTTCCTTATCCATTCAATCATTTCGGTCAGCTGGGCTGTTTCCGCGGGGTTCATACCGGCAGCAGGTTCATCGAGCAGCAGTATGCACGGATTTGTTGCAAGCGCCCGTATTATTTCCAGCTGCCGTTGTTCACCGTATGGCAGGTTTTTGGCCAGCTCATCCTTTTTATGATCAAGTTTTAAAATCCGCAGCAGTTCTATGCTTTTCTCGAGTACTTCCTTTTCCTGTATACCATAGGATTTTGTATGAAAAAACGAAGAAATCAGGCCATAACTGGCGTTTTTGTTCATTGCTATACGGACATTATCCAACACCGTTAAATCCTTAAAAAGCCTTATGTTCTGAAATGTCCTGGCAATACCTTTTTTGCATATTGTATAAGGTTTTAATCCCTGTATTTCTTCTTTCTTATTATTACGATAAAGAGTAATATAGCCGGAGGTGGGCGGATATATACCGGTTAAAAGGTTGAAAACCGTTGTTTTGCCTGCACCGTTAGGTCCAATCAGGCCTACGAGTTCGCCCTGTTCCAGTTCCATACTTACGTTTGATACGGCCATAAGACCGCCAAAGGATTTTGAGAGCTTGTTTACTGTCAGTATGGGCATTATGCAATACCTCCATTCCTGCGTCTGATGCCCTGAATCCACTTTTTCATAACGGAGAGGGATAACTCCCTGGAACCCATGATTCCCTGAGGTCTGAACAACATTATCAGGATAAGCAGTACTCCGTAAATTACCATTCTGAGTTCGGGAAAAGACTGTAAATACGTTGATATAAGTGCCAGTACGATTGCAGAAATAACTGAACCGGAAATACTTCCCATACCGCCCAGGACAACTATGACAAGTATATCTATGGATTTCATGAACCCAAACAAATCAGGCGCAATGTAGTAAAAATAGGAAGAATAAATTGCTCCAGCAATGCCTGCAAAAAATGCCCCGGTAACAAATGCCATTACTTTGTACTTTGTGGAGTTTATTCCCATAGCTTCTGCGGCGATTTCGTCTTCCCGCACGGAAATGCAGGCTCTCCCGTGGGAAGAGTTAATAAAGTTGCTAACTAAAACAACGGTACCAACGGTAAAAATAAAAAGCCATGTCCAGTTGACAAACTGAGGTATTCCGCTTAATCCTGCAGCACCGTTGGTGAGATCCTCAAGTACGTTTCTGAACAGTATCTTTATGATTTCGGCCATTCCAAGGGTGGCAATTGCAAGGTAGTCACCTTTAAGTCTCAGTGTCGGAAGACCTACAAAAATACCCACGAGTGCGGCCAGAACAGCGCCTAAAAGGAGTCCGCCGATAAAACCCACCTGCGAGGAATACCTTAACGTAATTAATGCACATGTATATGCGCCTATCGACATAAATCCCGCATGCCCCAGCGAGAACTGCCCGGTAAATCCGGTGATCAGGTTCAGGCTTACTGCAAGAATAATATTTATACAGACTGTTACAAAGGTTGAAAATATATAGTCATTAATTATATTTGCCGAAATCAGAACCTGCACTATGACATAAATCATCAAAAGCACTGCCCATTTCCGTGCCAGTGACAGCCATCTGTTTTTCGAAGAGGTTTTGACAAATTCTTTCATCTGCTACACCTTCTCTCTTGTCTCTTTACCCAGTAAACCCGAAGGCTTAACGATGAGGATTATAATTAAAATCGCGAAAACAACCGCATCCCTGTACATCGAGTTACCATATCCGGATACCATAACTTCAACCAGACCTATAAAGTATCCTCCAATCATGGCTCCCGGTATTATTCCGATTCCTCCGAATACTGCGGCAACAAAGGCTTTTAAGCCCGGCATCATGCCCATAAGCGGGTTAATTGAATTATAGTATATTCCTACAAGAATTCCGGCAGCACCGGCGAGGGCAGAACCGATTAAAAATGTGAATGAAATGGTTCTGTCAACGCTGATTCCCATAAGCTGGGCAGCGTCCCTGTCAAGAGAAACGGCTCTCATTGCTTTTCCTATACGGGTTTTCTTAACTATAAACTGCAGCAATGCCATTAAAACTATCGTAATGCAGATAATTAAAATCTGCTTGCCCCTAAAGACCAGATTCCCTAAACTGTAGCTTTCTGAAAGAAATCCTGTAAGAGGAGGATATGAACGCGGGTCGGGCTTTACAAAAAACATTGTCCCGTATTCTAAGAACAATGAAACACCGATTGCAGTAATTAACACAGAGATTCTTGTAGCGTCCCTCAATGGTTTATAGGCTATTTTCTCAATGGTTACCCCCAGTAAGGCACAAACAACCATGGATATTAACAGGGAAGGAAAGAAGCCAAGTTTCAGAAAGGTCATACAGAAATAACCTACAAAGGCTCCCAGCATATATACATCGCCATGGGCAAAGTTAATCAGCTTAATTATACCGTATACCATTGTATAACCGAGGGCCATCAGCGCATAAATACTGCCTAAGGATATACCGTTTATTAACTGCTGCAAAAACTGTTCCAAAATGTACCCCTCTTTCATAATGCAGTTTTATTCCACCACTGCGGCAGATTAAGAATATAATAAAATATTATAACATAAAAACAGCTTATCGCAGCCTGATTAAAAAAACATGCTGCGATTTTTTTCATGCCGGTAAAAGGCACACAGTAATAATCAGATTGTGTTGCAAAAGCATGAGGGCAAGTAACTGCCCTCATGCTGAAAAATTATTATATTATGGATTTACTTTCACGCTGGAGTACTGCTGGCCGTCCTTTAATTCGATTACAAAAATGGACTTCACGGGATTGTGGTATTCATCAACGCTTAATGTACCTGTAACACCTGCGAAATTCTTGGTAGCCGCAAGAGCATCCTTAATTGATTCGCCGGTAAGTTTTTCAGCACGGCCGATGGCATCTGCGACAAATTTAGCAAGGTCATAACCCAGTGCATGGAAAGCATTCGGTTTCTTGCCGTATTTAGCTTCAAAATCGGCAATAAATTTCTTAACAGTCGGATCATCACCAAGTTCTGAATAATGGTTAGTGAAATATACATTATTTAATGCTTCTGCTCCGGCAAGTTCAAGAAGAACGGGGGAGTCAAAACCGTCACCGCCGAGAACAGGCTTGTCGATCCCCTGGTCACGTGCCTGTTTGATTATAAGACCGGCTTCATTGTAATAACCAGGCAGGAATATAACATCAAAGTCCAGACCTTTTATTTTTGTAATTATCGCATTAAAATCGGTGTCTCCTGCCACGAAAGCTTCTTCAGCTACAATGGTACCGCCTGCAGCCGTAAATGTTTCCTTGAAATTGCTGGTAAGACCCTTGCTGTAATCGCTGGAGCTGTCCATTATAATTACTGCTTTTTTGGCTCCAAGATTTTCTGCAGCAAAGTTAGCCATTACTCTTCCCTGGAATGAGTCGTTGAAGCAAATGCGGAATACATATTCATGTACCGAGCCGTCGGGAGCAATAGTCAGCTTGTCGCCTGTAGCTGAACCTGTAACAATAGGAACCTTGTTTTTGTTTGCAGCAGGTATCTGGGAGGTAAAGCATCCTGTTGTGGCAGGGCCGAGAATAGCCAGTACCTTATCCTGGGAAATCAGTTTATTGGCAAGAGTTGCAGCTTCGGATGATTCAGATTTGTTGTCATATTTTACAGTTTCAATTAATTTTCCGTTGATTCCGCCGGCCTTGTTGATTTCTTCAATGGCCATTTCAATACCCTCAACTGATGAATTTCCGTATGTAGCAGCGCCGCCGGATAACTCATAGTTTATTCCAATTTTGATTACGTTCGAAGAAGAACCGGCAGAACATGCTGAAAGCATAGTAACAGCCAAAAGACATACGAGTAAGCATGCAAGTGTTTTTTTCATATTGATCCCTCCTGTTAGTTCAATGCATAAATATATAATACAAGTATGATTTAGGTTATTGTATTATTTTTATGATACCATGTCAAGTGCTTATTACAACTATGTTAGCGACTTTTTTGTTACTTTCGGGATTGTGATAATGTACTAAAGTGTTAATACTTTAAAGGTATTTTTATAAAAAAGCAGCCCCGCCATTTTACTAAGAAATATCGGGACTGCTGCTATTATATATCCGCTAAGTTTATCAGAATATTGAAATGGTCATGAACAAAGCAGACATTAACGAAGATACCAATGAAACAACGGTAATCTGTGTATTGATGGAAGGACCGGCTGTATCCTTGAACGGATCCCCGACAGTATCTCCGACTACCGCGGATTTATGTGCATCGGAACCCTTTCCGCCTTCATTGCCGGCTTCAACGTATTTCTTTGCATTGTCCCAGAGACCGCCGGAGTTTGACATAAACAATGCAAAGATAAGGCCGCTCACAATGTTTCCGCCGAGGTATCCGCCAATTGCCTGAACTCCGCCTATAATACCGACAACTATCGTTGCGAGTATTGCCATCAGACCGGCAGGAATAAGCTCCTTTATTGCTCCCGTTGTGGCAATTTCAATACACTTGTCATATTCGGGTTTAACACCGGGTTTCCCTTCTTTAAGCCCGACAATTTCCCTGAACTGCCTGTGAATTTCTGCCACCATTCTCTGGGCGTTTCTGTCAACACCAAGCATAAGCATTGCGGAGAAAATGGCCGGAATTGCAGCACCGACAATCAAGCCGAAGAATACAAGAGGATTAATTATGTCAAATCCCTCAAGCAGCGGTTTTCCAAGCTCTGCTGCTGCAGTGTTGACTTCACTCATGAATGCACCCAGCAATGCTATAACGGTCAATCCGGCTGCGGCAATTGAGAAACCTTTTGTAATGGCTTTAACGGTATTTCCGGCACTATCAAGTTCGTCGGTAATTGCGAGAACGTCATCGCCCAGTCCGCCCATTTCTGCGAGGCCCCTTGCATTGTCAACAATTGGACCGTATGCATCGTTGGAAATGATCATTCCGACGATCGAGAGCATACCTACTGCTGACATTGATATCCCGAACATTGGATAACCGGGGCCAAGCGGTTCGGAAATTTTGTATGCAATAAGCGATGCAACGGCGATTCCGATCATCGCGGGAAATATGCTTAACATACCGTAGGACATACCGGAAAGAATAGTAAAAGCGGGACCGGACCTGGAAGCTTTTGCGACATGACGTACAGGATTTTTCGTGTCATTGGTGAAATAATCGGTGGCAATACCTATAATAACACCGACAAGCAGACCGGCTATGCAGGCACCCCAGATTCGCCACTCAAATTTGAAAATGGCTGTTGCAATTGTTGTAAGCACTATATAAACAAAGGTTGTTATGTAAGTACTGTTATTTAAAGCCCTGGTGGGATCTCCGTTTTTGCCCATTCTGGCCATTGCAACGCCGATAATTGATGCGAGAAGACCCAATGCGGCAAAACAGAAAACCATGCTTACATTTGCTCCGCCAAGAGCGGCTGCCATTACAAGTGCTGCAGACATCGATGCAACATGGGAGTCAAAAAGGTCAGCGCCCATTCCCGCAACGTCACCGACGTTATCTCCAACGTTGTCAGCTATAACAGCAGGGTTCCTCGGGTCGTCCTCGGGGATACCGAACTCAACCTTACCAACCAGATCAGCGCTTATATCAGCGGTCTTTGTATAAATTCCGCCACCTGCTTTTGCAAACAGGGCAAGGGAGCTTGCACCAAAGCTGAAACCCAATACCGCTGATGCGTTGCCGGTAATAAGGAGTACCAGTGAAACTCCCAGAAGGCTGGCACCTACTACTGCCATACCCATAACGGCACCGCCGCGGAAACCGGTCAGAAATGCAGGTTTTATACCTTTTTTCGCGGCTTCTGCAGACTTGATATTGGCAATAGTAGCAACTTCAATACCAATCTTCCCTGCAAGAGCTGAGAATGCCGTACCTGCAACATATGCGACGGCCATTGTAATATTTTTTATTACACCGCCATGCCAGATTGGGCTCGGGAGGAATAACAGGATAAGAACTGCGACAACGCCTGCAAATCGGGCAAGAACATTATATTCCTTCCGAAGGAAGGTTGCGGCACCGCTGCGTATGAGCCCGCCAACCTCAGCAATCCTTTCATTTGAAGATGGCTGTTTCTTTACCCACTGGTACAGCCATGCTGCAAATGCAAAAGCCAAGGCTGCGATAGCAATTGAGACAATTTCAAACGCAGTCTGGTTCATAAAAACACCTCTTTTTATATAAATCGAACAGAATCAATAATATTATTTTATTATATTTCCGATTCAATATGAAAATGTTTTTGGCCATAAAGAAAAAGAGCCTCAGGCAGGGCTCAGGTAAGACTTTTAAGTTTTTTAGAACTCATCTTTTATTATTTTTTCAGCAGTATTTACATCATTATCTGATGATAGAGGTGAAACAGCCGGACCGTCAATAATGTCGCCTGAAACGGTAAACCTTGAGCCATGGCACGGGCAGTCCCAGGATTTTTCCGCAGAGTTCCAGTTCAGTTCGCATCCCATATGGGTGCAGGTGGTGTTCACAAGATAAAGCCTGCCATTTTCATCCCGGTATGCTCCTGTCCTTTCCCCGTTATTTTCAAAAACCTTGCCTTCTCCAGGTTCAACTTTTACATTGTCGGGAAGAGGGGATATTTTTCCTGAAATCAGATGTTTTGCTACATCTATATTTTCAACTATAAAAGTTTTCGCCGAACCTATCAGGTTTATTCTTGACGGGCTGTACACATCCTGCCATGGGCTTGAACCTTCAATAATCAAATCTCTTATAATTTTAGCTGCAGCCATGCTGTTGGTCATACCCCATTTCTGAAATCCCGAGGCTATCAGGATATTATGCGTATCCTGCCTGAAATATCCTGCATAGGGGATACCATCCAGCGTCATGCAGTCCTGGGTTGACCATCTGTAAGGTATATCTTCAACGGTAAAAAGTTTTTCGGCAAAATTGGCCAGTTCCAGATAATGACGGTCTAAATCTTTCCCCTGGCCTGTTTTGTGATTTTCGCCTACTACGAGAATTAACTGACCTTCTTCTGTATCAAGTCCCCTTAGCGATCTAGAAGGAGTTTCCGCGTTGATATACATACCTCCGGGGAATTTTTCCCTTGCAGAAACAGCAATAATATACGCCCGTTCGGTATAGATTCTTGAAAAATACATTCCCGGTTTGTTGTAAAAAGGGTAATGGGAAGCTATTATTACTTTTTCCGCCTTTATTTTCCTGCCATGTTCAGTGGTAAGCGTGATGTTTTTACCTTCTTCCAGGTCAACGATTCTGCTTTTTTCGTATATTTTTACACCCGCATTGCTGAGAATTTCAGCAATGGGCAGTAAAAATCTCCGGGGATGGAATTGTGCCTGGTTGTCAAATCTTATCCCGGCTTTTATGATTAACGGGAAGGGGATTTCATCTGCATATGATGCTTTTATGCCAAGCTCGGATGCTGTTTTTATTTCATCCTCTATTTTTTGGATATTCTCTTCATTTTCAGCATAAATATATGAAGATTGCGTGGAAAAACCGCAGTCGATGTGATGCCGGTCTATTATGCTTTTTATTTGCTTTATGGCTTCTTCGTTGGCTTCGGCATACTGTTTTGCAAGCTCAAAACCCATCTGGTTCTTCAGCTTGTCATACACAAGGCCGTGCTGTGAAGTTATTTTCGCTGTGGTATGGGCGGTTGTTCCGCTTAGAATTTTTCCTGCATCAAGTACCGCTATGCTCATGTTTTCCCTATGCAAAAGGTATGCACAAAGTATTCCGGCCATACCCGCTCCGACTATCGCAATATCCACAGATATGTCTTCGGACAGAGAAGGATATTCCGTGGACTTTGTTGATGCAAGCCAGTAAGACTGGGGTTTTTTGCAGAAAACTTTATGATTCCTCACGTCCATATCCGGTCCTCCAAATATTAATAGGATAATTCTCATAAAAACAGCAAACTTAATACAGGTATTATTTTTCGTTAATTGGAAGAAAAATATCCGGATTGTTTTATTTCAGTCAAGAAAAACTGTACAGAAAAAACCGGGACCGAAACTCTTGCAGTTCCCGGTCCCGGTTATATATTTATTTTAAAGAAGGAGAATTACCTGGAATAACTGTCAAAATAATTCTGAATATAAATAATAGGAGTACCTTTGTCGCCACTTCCCGAAGTCAGGTCACACAGAGAACCAATAAGGTCGGTCAGCCTTCTTGGAGTTGTACCCTGGGAAACCATGTCGTCCTCATTTTTTGCGTGCTTATTGCGAATATACTCGGTTATGGCTTTTTCCAGTTCTTTACCCGTAAGGCCGGCAAATTCATTGTCTGCCAGGTATTTCAGCTTAACTTCATGGGGTGTGCCTTCAAGTCCTTTTGTATACCCGGGAGAAACAACGGGATCGGCCAGTTCCCATATCTTGCCGACAGGATCTTTGAAGGCACCGTCGCCATATACCAATACTTCGACGGTTTTCCCCGTTTTTTCTTTTAGTTCTTTCTGGATACTCTCAACGAGCTCCTGGCAGTTTCTCGGGAAAAGTTTTACGGTAGTTTCGGTTGCCTTGTTTGATCCAAGAAGACCGTATTCTTCGTTAAAACCGCTTCCGTTTACCGGTGCGGTTAGTATGTCGTCCAGGCCGTATACCTTTTCGGCACCGTTTTCCTTAAGGGTTTTCTTTGTCCTGTTTCTTGTATGGATATCGCATGCCAGTACATTCCTTGTATATTTGAGAATTGTCCTGGGGTTGTTTGAAAAGATTATTTCACACGGAACTCCGGCCTCTTCTGCGATTGATTTGTAATATTCAATGTAGTCGACTCCGGTAAAGGTATGTTTATGATATCCGAAATAATTCCTGAACTGTTCCTCTGTGAGTTCATCGGTATAGGGATTGACACCCTTTTCATCGAGAAGCTCAATATCTATAAGATGGTTTCCTACTTCGTCAGAAGGATAGTTCAGCATAAGCACAATTTTGTCCGCACCCCTGGCGATTCCTTTAAGGCATATTGCAAAACGGTTCCTGCTCAGTATAGGAAATATAACTCCTATCGTTCCGCCCCCGAACTTGCTTCTTACATCCTGGGCAATCGCGTGGATATCGGCATAGTTTCCCTGGGCACGGGCCACAACCGATTCGGTAATACCAATTATATCCCTGTCCTGGATAGTGAAACCTTCAAGCCTGGAAGCTTTCAGAACGGTTTCAATGACGATGTCCTTAATATTGTCGCCTTCCCTGATTATGGGCGCCCGCAAACCTCTTGATATCACTCCTGTAATCCGTTCCATAATTATTCTCCTCTTGATTTAAAGTATTGAATGATGAAAGCCTGCTTTTTTGGATAATTTTGATTCCTCTTGTATTATACAGGATAAAATGATATAAGTAAAATAAATACAAAGAATAATAGATATAAGGTGAAATTATGACTTCGAAACTTGATGCCTACCGCATTTTTAATGAAGTGGCAAAGCAGAAAAGCTTCTCAAAGGCGGCAAAGGTATTGTACATGACACAACCCGCAGTCAGCCAGACAATTATGAATCTTGAGCAGGAACTGGGTACGAGGCTTTTTACTCGGACTTCGAAAGGCGTGGCATTGACCAATGACGGACAGCTTCTTTATGAATACATAAGTTCGGCAGTAAGCCTGATTGAAATGGGGGAAAAGAAACTCTCAGAATCTAGGAACCTGATGTTCGGAGAGATGAAAATAGGAGTAGGGGATACCGTTTCGAAATATTACCTGCTGCCATATCTTGAAAAATTCCACAGTGATTTTCCGAATATCAAGCTGAAAATCATAAACAGGACCACTCCTGAGTTATGCGCAATGCTTAAATCAGGCGAAATAGATATTGCGGTCTGCAATCTGCCTGTAAAGGATCCTGCCCTGGAGATACTGAAATGCATTGACATACATGATATTTTTGTCTGCGGTGAAAAATACAGGTATTTATCGATAAAGCCCAGAAGCATCGAAGAAATCCTGCAATTTCCTGTTATTCTGCTAGAAAGCAAATCAAACTCAAGGCAGTATGTGGAGAAATATTTTCTGTCAAAAGGAATAAAAATTCAGCCCGAAATTGAACTGGGATCCCATGATCTTCTCCTGGAATTTGCAAAATTCAACTTCGGTATTTCGTGCGTTGTAGAGGAGTTTTCCCGCGAATACCTGGACAGCAGGTCAGTTTATAAGATCAAGCTGACGGAAGAAATCCCGGAAAGGGCTATCGGGTTCTGTTTTTTAAAAAGCGTATCGCTGTCGGCTGCTGCAAAAAAATTTGTAAGTATAACACTTGAAAACGAAAGTAAAAATTTATGAAGGATTTAAAATCCGAAATTTCAATATTTGCTTGAATCGAATATCCATTTGTGCTATGATGAAAAGTGAAAAAATTAACAAATATTATTGAAGAGCGTAATTTTGTTTTGACTTTAAGGTTTTTGTTAATATATACTTTAGGCAATACTGAGAATAAATTTAGTGGGAGGAGATTGCAGCATGAACTATAATTTGAATTTGAAACACAAAAAATTGCAGGCCTGGATTGAAGAGGTTGCCAAAATGTGTCAGCCCGATAATATTTATATATGCGACGGTTCAGAGGAAGAGAATCAGCGCCTGCTGGATGAACTGGTGGAATCAGGCCTTGGCATGAAACTGAACCAGGAGAAACTGCCCGGATGCTATCTTTTCCGCAGTGATCCTTCCGATGTGGCCCGCGTTGAAGATCGTACATTCATAGCATCAAGAAAGCAGGAAGATGCAGGCCCTACCAACAACTGGATTGATCCGGTGGAACTGAAGAAAACAATGACCGAACTGTATACAGGATGCATGAAGGGCAGAACCATGTATGTTATCCCGTTCTCAATGGGTCCGATAGGTTCGCCGATTTCAAAGATTGGTGTTGAGATAACCGACAGCCCATACGTTGTTGTTAATATGAGAATTATGACCAGGATGGGCAAGGCTGTCCTTGAAGCCCTCGGCGAGGACGGTGAGTTTGTACCGTGCCTGCACTCGGTAGGCAAGCCGCTTAAGGAAGGGGAAAAGGACGAGGTATGGCCGTGTGCTCCGATGGAGAAAAAGTATATCAGCCACTTCCCTGAAGAAAGAACCATATGGTCGTATGGTTCAGGTTACGGCGGAAATGCATTGCTTGGAAAGAAATGCTTTGCCCTCAGAATTGCTTCGGTTCTTGCAAGAGATGAAGGCTGGATGGCAGAGCATATGTTAATTCTTAAAATAACAAATCCCGAAGGAAAATCAATATATATCACCGGAGCTTTCCCGAGTGCCTGCGGAAAGACCAATCTCGCCATGCTTGTTCCCACAATCCCGGGCTGGAAGGTTGAAACAATCGGTGATGACATTGCATGGATGAAGTTCGGAGAAGACGGACGCCTTTACGCTATAAACCCCGAAGCAGGGTTCTTCGGAGTTGCACCTGGAACATCAATGCAGTCCAACCCGAATGCAATGAAGACCATCAGCAGAAATACCATTTATACAAACGTTGCATTAACTGATGACGGAGATGTATGGTGGGAAGGAATAGGCCGTGAAACACCCGAACATTTAATTGACTGGAGAGGTCAGGACTGGACTCCTGATTCAAAGACTCCTGCGGCACATCCTAATGCGCGCTTTACTGCACCGGCAAGACAGTGCCCGTCAATAGCTCCTGAATGGGAAGATCCGAAAGGGGTACCCATTTCAGCAATACTTGTAGGAGGACGCCGTCCGACAACAGTACCCCTTGTTCATGAAAGCTTTGACTGGAACCATGGTGTATTCATGGGCTCAATAATGGGTTCTGAAATTACTGCTGCTGCAATTTCTGACAAGATTGGCCAGGTTCGCCGTGATCCGTTTGCAATGCTGCCGTTCATGGGGTATCATGTGGGCGATTACCTGCAGCATTGGCTTGATATGGGCAAGAAGACCGATCCTGAAAAACTTCCAAAGATTTTCTATGTCAACTGGTTCCGCAAGGATAAGGACGGTAAATTCCTGTGGCCTGGTTTTGGAGAAAACAGCCGTGTTCTGAAGTGGATCTTCGAAAGGGTTACCGGCACAGGCAAGGCTGCAAAAACACCTATTGGATACATGCCCACACCGGATGCAATAGATACCGAAGGACTGGATGTCAGCGAAGAGGACATGAAAGAACTGCTGAGCGTCAATAAGGAAGAATGGCTCAGGGAAGTGGAATCAATCAAGGAGCATTACAAGAAATATGAGCCGAAACTTCCTGAAGAACTGAAGAATCAGCTGAAAGCTCTCGAGGAACGGTTGAGAAATTCCTAATTGAAAGAGGTATCAGAAAACCGGTTACAGTTATTTGAAACTGTAACCGGTTTTTTTGAATCACTCATGATTTATGACGGAAGACCAGCGTTTTACATGGTATATCAGGGGTATTTTCTGAAGTTCCGCCGAAATCCCGTTATAGCTTCAGTTATGTTGTTATTGTAAAAGTTGCCCGGTATTCCGCAATGTGGTAGAATTATGTCGATAATATAAAAAAGCCGGAGGGTATTTATGCAGGCGAATCAGATATTAACCGCCTTTATTTTTACGCTGATAGCCGGTTTGTCCACGGGTATAGGCAGTTTGATTGCGTTTTTTGCAAAAAGGACAAATACCCGTTTTTTGTCTTTTGCATTGGGTTTTTCCGCAGGTGTAATGATCTATGTCTCCATGGTTGATATTTTTGCTACGGCCCAGTCAACTCTGATAACGGCACTGGGGGAAAGAAAAGGTTCGTGGATTGCGGCTGCGGCATTCTTTGCAGGAATGCTGCTGATAGCGTTAATTGACAAGATCATTCCTTCAAAAGAAAACCCTCATGACTTTAAAAAGGTAGATAATGTGGGCGAAGAAAAAACCGCTCAGTCTTCAAACCTAATGAGGATGGGACTGTTAACCGCTCTTGCAATTGCGGTTCACAACTTCCCGGAAGGTATAGCAACATTTGTTGCGGCACTGAAGGATCATAACCTGGGTATTGCCATTACCGTGGCAATCGCAATACATAATATTCCTGAAGGCATAGCGGTGTCAATACCAGTTTACTACGCGACGGGAAGCAAAAAGAGAGCTTTCAGGTTATCATTCCTGTCGGGTTTGTCCGAGCCGATAGGTGCAATTATAGGTTTTCTGATACTGATGCCTTTCCTCAATGATATAGTATTCGGAATACTTTTTGCCGCGGTTGCAGGCATTATGATGTTCATTTCCCTTGATGAGCTGCTGCCTTCGGCAAGAGAGTACGGCGAAGCGCATTTGTCAATTTACGGTCTTATTGCAGGCATGATGGTTATGGCAGTAAGCCTTATTCTTTTTATCTGATACCGGGAACAGGATATATTTAAAAAGTCAGGCGGGAATGATTGCCGCCTGACTTTTTTATAAAGGTGATTTTATAGTTTACTTTGACAAATACTGATGTGATTCTTTAAGCTTTTCGATAATCGGAATGCTCTGCGGGCATACTGCTTCACACTGACCGCATTCAACACAGCGGGATGCATCGTTCTGCCTGTCAACCAGACCTTTATAATTATTCATGGATTCTTCTGTTTCATTGAACATTGCCGCCGTATTGACAAGATTGAAAATATAAGGTATTGAAACACCCTGCGGACAAGGCATGCAGTATTCGCATCCGGTGCATGGGACTTTCGTTTTGCTGTGATAAACTTTTCTGACCTCCTCAACAAGTGCCAGTTCTTCATCGGTCATACTGTTTGCTTTTGCATCGGAGAAAATACGGATATTGTCCTGGAGCTGCTCCATATTGCTTACACCGCTCAGGATCACGGCTACTTCAGGGAAATTGTAAAGCCAGCGGAATGCCCATTCAACAGGTGTTCTTTTCACCGTTGCCCGGTTCCATATAGCTTCAATCTCAGGGGAAATGCCTGTGGCAAGCTTTCCGCCTTTCAGCGGTTCCATGATTACTACGGGTATTCCTTTCGAACCTGCATATTTTAATCCTTCAACGGTAGCCTGCTCATACATGTCAATAATGTTCAGCTGAATCTGGCACATATCCCAGTCATATCCGTCGATCATATCCCGGAAAGTATCGTAATCGTCATGGAATGAAAAACAGATGTATTTTATTTTCCCTGCAGCCCGTGCTTTTTCCATGAAATCAAAAACATTGAGTTTTTTTACAAACTCCCATCTTTCCTTGTTCATTGCATGCAAAAGATAAAAGTCTATATGATCTGTATTAAGTTTTTTAAGCTGCTCGTCCAGTAACCGCTCAAAGTCATTATATTCCTTGACCAACCATACAGGCAGCTTGGTAGCAAGAAAAACCTTTTCCCGGTATCCGTCGGCCAGCGCTTTTCCTACTAAAATTTCACTCTGCCCGTTATGGTAAGGATATGCAGTATCAATATAGTTTACCCCGTTGTCTATTCCATACCTGATCATTCTGATGGCTTCGTCTTCATCAATAACCGTTTCATTTCCCTTGTTTATTACCGGTAATCTCATGCAGCCGATTCCAAAAAGAGAAACGGGTTTTTCAATTTTGCTGAATACACGGTATTCCATTTTAACCTCCTGAAATATTTTATTTATTGCTTAAACACGTACAGTATATCATAATTTTTTTATAATAGGAATGGCGCAGCATGGCATTTTTGTAAGATTAGGTAATTATCTGGGCATATTTATAATATTATACCGGGAAAATATTTTTATAATCATATTATATATTGATTTAAAAGGTAAATTACAATATAATGGGATAAGGTATACTAAAATAATAAAGAAAGGGGTGTAAATAATGATTAGAGTGGATAGAATGGACATCAGACATATAATCATTAATATTTCAAGGGTGATTAAAAGATAACTGAATATATGCAGAAGGTGGAACGGCCTTCTGGTATTGACGGAAAATAACCCTTATGCCTGCACTGAAAAGCTAAATGCATGGTTTCTCCGGCTGTGAAGATGTAATTGTTCAGCATGGACTCAGCAGGCCGGAGGACTGCAAATTATAACTGTAAGTATATCCAGGCGCGGTAAAAGGTTATCGTGCTTTTTTTATGTCCGCAGAGGTTATTTTCTGCGGACTTTTTTATAGTTTATCACCCTTGCGGCAATTAGATGTGCAGGATCAGGAGATAAGGGAAAGGAGCGTATAGCATGAAATACAACAATGCCAGAGACCTGTTGCCGGAATGGTTATTAAGTCAGATTCAGGTATACATACAGGGAGAAGTACTGTACATTCCGAAAAAAGAATCCGTCAGGCTGAAATGGGGTGAAGCCAATGGAACCCGGAAATACTATATGAAGCGGAACATGGAAATTATAAACAAATACAGAAACGGTGCCGGGATTTCGGATTTGTCAAAACAGTACTGCCTGTCAGAATACAGCATAAAAAAGATTCTTAACAACATGAAGGAAGTCATATAACAGACGCGGATCAGTTCTCGCGTCTGATTTTTTCATATCGCGGGCATATACCCGCGTTTTTGCATATAATCGGACAGTTTGGCGATTTCGGCGGGAATGGATTACTTGCGTTATTTACTGTTGCTGTTATAATATTTCAGATAAATGAACGCACAACAGGGGGACTGAAGCTTTTGAACGCACATGTTATTACTGAATTCAAAAAAGGCATGAAAGCGGCACTGCCTGTTGTTATAGGGTATATACCGATTGGAATTGCCTTCGGTATTCTGGCTTCCGGGCAAGGGCTTACAACAGGTTCAGTTTTCCTGATGTCCCTGACGGTCTATGCAGGATCAGCCCAGTTTATTGCAGCGGCCATGATGGCAGGCGGTGCGGAAGTCGTGTCTGTTGTTTCAACCACATTTTTGGTAAATTTAAGACACCTGTTAATGAGCGCCGCTCTTTCTCCTTATATGAAAAAGTTCCCCGCCGGATTACAGTCGGTCATAGCTTTCGGCATAACCGATGAAACCTTTGCAGTTTCGGAAAACTACGCCCAAAGCAATGAGCCTTCGGAAGGCTTTTTTCTCGGCCTTCACCTGGCCTCGCATATTACCTGGATACTTTCAACCGTACTGGGTGCGATCTTTGGAGCAAGCCTAACAGAGACCACAAAATGGGGAATTGATTTCGCATTGTCAGCAATGTTTATAGGGCTTCTCGTCATGCAGCTGAAGGACAGTAAAAGCCTTATCGTGTCGCTGCTGGCGGGTTTATTATCACTGGTGCTGAAGATGAGCCTGAAAGGGAATTATAACGTGATAGTTGCGGCAATTGCTGCAGCAACGGCAGGAGTGATTATTGAGCGATGGAACGGAAAACAGTCCTGATTATAATGGCAATGAGTATTGTTACATATCTTCCGAGGGTTCTTCCGGTTTTGCTGCTTTCAAGAGTCAGGATGCCCGAATGGTTTATGAGATGGCTGAAACATATTCCGGCAGCGGTATTGTCCGCTTTATTGGTTCCGGCAATTCTGATGCCCGGAGATACAGTTGACGTAAGACTGGCAAACAGGAATTTACTAGCGGCTATTCCCTGTTTTATTGCTGCATTCAGGACAAAAAACCTTTTTATTACCGTTATTACCGGAATAATATCCATGCTGCTTCTGAACCTGGTATTTTCATTGTTTTAGCCGATTACTGGATTTATTGAAAAATTTTATATTGTAATAGAATACAGGTTGTGATAATATAATATTAAAAGTGAACAGGAGTTTATTATTGTGCAGGTATTGAAGGATGAAATAAGAAATAATATTCTGGAAGCCGCAAAGAGGCTTTTTTACGAGAAGGGCTATAATAATGCCTCTCTGAGGGATATTGCCAATAAATCAGGTATAACGGTGGGAAATGTATACCGGTATTTTGCAAACAAGGAAAGCGTGCTGGAAGGAGTAGTATATCCGGTATACAGTAAAATAATGGATTACATTGAATTGTCGGAAAGCTATATTAAAGCCGGAGAAAGTAAAACCTTTGAGGATTTCAGGAACGAAATCAATGATTATATCCTGAGAATAACAAAGGAATACAGGCTTGAAATGCTGATTCTGTTTAAGGGAACTCAAGGCACGAAATTTGAAAAAACCAGGAGTGAACTGGTTTCGCTCATTGAAAACCGGATTTATGAAGGGTTGTTCAAGAGGGTTAAAATGGATTTGAATGAAGCGGCATACTTATCAAAGGTTGTGGCGCGTTCATTCCTTGACAGCCTGATAATGGTTATCGAAGAAACGGAGGATTCCGAAAAGCTGAAGAAGATGATTTACCGCCTGAATGATTTTTACTTTAACCATTTGAGCATCAGGTTTGAAACGGAAATATAATTTTTTTTAATTCAAAAATGAACACATGTTTATTATTGTTTACTAATAAATAAGAGTTGGTTTATTCCGGATATTCAGTGAAAGAGAGGTGGTCTTGACGTGGGCAAGCGGATCATGCTTTTTTTGAGTGCATTTTTGCTGTTGCTGATTTTGCTGGTACTGGCTTACGGATGCTCTGCAGGAAAAGAAGAACAGAAAACTGAAAAAATTATTCCTGTGAGCGTATACCGGGTTCCCGAGCAGGAAAAACAGTACTATTCGCGGTATACCGGAACCGTACAGCCTGAAAAAACGGTTAAACTGTCATTTAAAACGGGGGGAAGGGTTGAATATATAGCAGTAAAAAAGGGTGATTCCGTTAAAAAGGGAGACGTCCTTGCTTCACTCGAAAAAACTGATCTGTTATATGCCGAAAGCCTTGCAAAATCTCAGCTGGAAATAGCGCTGGCCCAGTATGAGAAAGCAGCCGGCGGTGCAACCGAGGAGGAAATTGAGCAGGCAAGGCTTAACGTGATGAAGGCCGGCGAGGCATATAACTATGCGAAGGAAAGGTTCAGGGAAGCGGAAGAGTTATATCAGGACGGAACGGTTACAAAGCAGGTATATGAACAGGCCTTGCTTGAAGTCAGAATCAGGGATGCTGACCTGAGGCTGGCTAATGAAGTGCTGTCACAGGTTCAGAAAGGGGCAAGGGAGGAAGATTTAAAAGTTCTTGCTGCCCAGGTAAATACCGCCGAAACCGAGTACAGTTACAGGAGGAATCAGTTAAGCGAAGCAGTATTAAGGGCACCTGCAGACGGAACGGTACTTGACGTACTGTGTGAAGAAGGTGAAATAACCGGTGCAGGTTACCCGGTGATTGTCCTGCGTACCGGTGAAAAAATTGTTTATGTGGGTGTAACTGAAGAGGAACTGAAAAATATATCGGAAGATACTGAAGTCACCGTGGAGAAGGACGGAAAAGTCTTTGAAGCAAGGATAAAATCGGTCTCTGAGTTGCCCGATCCCATGACAGGGCTGTACAACATCGAAATTGCATGTGATAAGCTGGATTTGCCGCTTGGTGCTGTCGTTGCAGTAAATTTTTCGATGGGAAACAGGAGAGGTTTTTACATACCGATTTCTGCTGTGCTGAATGACGGATCGGATTATGTTTTTGTTGTTTCGGATGACAGGGTGCAGCGAAGGAGCATTACGATTGAAGAAGCATTCAATTTTGATGTGCGGGTGACAGGTATAAACGAAGGCGATTTAGTGCTTATAGCGGGCATGGGCCGCGTAAGCCCGGGAGACCGGGTCGTCGTGAAAGAGGTGGATTATGGCACGGATAATTGAACTTGTGATAAAACACAGAAAGGTTACTTTGTTTGCCGTTATCCTTGCTCTGGCATTCGGTTCATACAGTTATTACATTATGCCGAAACAGGAAACTCCAGATATAAGCGTTACTGTTGCACTGATTACGACGGTATACCCCGGAGCATCGGCAGAAGACGTGGAACGCCTTGTTACCCGCAAAATTGAAGACAAAGTGCTGGAAGTCACAGGCTTCAAGACGGTTAATTCCACGACCCAGGATAACCTGTCTGTGGTCGTCCTGGAACTGGAAGCCGGCACCGACGTGGATAAGGCATGGAGTCAGCTCAGACAGAAGATGGATGAACTGCAGCCGGAGCTTCCGGAAGGATGCGGAGAGATAAACGTAAACACTGACCTGTACCAGACAGCCGGAATGATTATCAGCCTCTCGGGTCAAAACTATTCATACAGCGAACTGGCAGAATATGCGGAAAAACTTAAGGGCAGGCTTACGGACGTAGACGGCGTTACGAGGATTGAAATAGCAGGAGAGCAGGAAAATGAAATATGTGTTGAAATAAATACCGAAAAACTGAACGCTTTGCCCCTGGCATTCGAGGACGTGGTCAATATAGTCCAGGCCCAGCTTGCGTCGATTCCGCTGGGTTACCTGGAAGACGATGAAAACAGGATAAATGTCTCGTTGGAAGGTAATCTTTCGGCGATTTATGATATTGGGAATATTGTGCTGTTAACTTCCGCTGAAAACGGAAGTGTAGTCAGGGTCAGGGATATAGCCGATGTATACTATAAACTTCAGGAATCAAGTTACAAAATAAAAACCAATGGAGAAAATGCAGTTCTGCTTACGGGTTATTTCCAGAGAGAAAAAAATATACTTATAATAGGAAGGGAGATTGAAAAAAGAATAGAGGCTTTCAGGAAAGAAATCCCCGATGATCTGCATTTGACAAAGGTCTTGTATCAGCCTGATGATGTGGGTGCATCGGTCAGTAAGTTCATAATTAGTCTTATTGAAGGCGTGATTTTTGTAATCATAGTTGTTTTTGCAGGAATGGGTTTCAGGAATGCATTCCTTGTTTCAACATCAATCCCGCTTACCATACTGATCACGTTCATTGTGATGAGGATCCTTGGAATACATATTCATCAGATTTCGATCGCTGCACTGATAATTGCCCTTGGTATGCTTGTGGACAATGCCATAGTTGTAAGTGATGCCATTCAGGTAAGAATGGACAACGGCGAAGACAGGCTGAAAGCCTGCGTGGAGGGGGCAAGGGAAGTCGCTGTTCCGGTTCTTATGTCAACACTTACGACGGTAGGGGCTTTTCTTCCGCTGCTGTTGCTGTCAGGGATGGCAGGGGAGTTTATCAGAAGCGTTCCGCAGATTATTATAATTTCCCTGTCAGCGTCATATGTGTCCGCTGTTTTTATATCTCCCGTAATTGCCTATGTATTCTTTAAGCCGTCTAAGAACAAGGAGAGAAAGCATATATGGAGAACATTCTTTACAAATCTTCTGAAGAGTGCTTTGATGAGGAAAAAAACCACGGTATTCTTTACCCTGCTGTTGCTTGCAGCAGCAGTATGGATTGTCAGGATTCTTGGGCTTCAGTTTTTCCCGAAGGCCGATACAAACAAAATCCTTATAGAAATTCAGCATGATTTCGGAAATGACATTGGAAAAACTGAACTGCTGGCTGACCGGGTGGCAGAGATAATATCAAAGCAGCCTGAAGTAACAGGCTACACCGTGGCAATCGGGGACGGGCTTCCGAAGTTTTATTACTCGATGCCCCCGTCAATGCAGTCCAGGGATTATGGGCAGATGGTATTCACCGTTGATCTGAAAAAGGGCGGAAGGTTTAAAACCAATGATGAGTTTGCCGCTTTTCTGCAAAATGCCCTGGACGGTGAGATTTCTGCAGGCACAGCCGCAGTGAAACTGCTTGAGCAGGGGGAACCCATCGGCGCGCCTGTAAGGATAAGAGTGCTGGGACAGAACTATGAAGAACTTGCAAGGATTTCGGATGAAATTAAGGGAATACTGAAATCAACCGACGGAACGTTTAATGTCCGGGATGATTACAGTGACAATATATATGACTATTATATAGAAATAGATTCTGATAAGGCCATGAGAATCGGGCTTTCTAACTATGATATCCAGAAAGAGCTTAATATTGCACTAATGGGCAGGAAAGCAGGAAATTTAAGAACCGGCTCCGGGCTCAGCAAATTCTCAGGCGGTACTCAGATTCCGGTTAAAGTGATATCAGATATAGAGAATGCTGAAGATCTGAAGAATCTGGCGGTAAAATCCCCGGCAACTGGAGGCAAGATACTTCTCAGGCAGGTGGCGGAAACAGGACTTAAGGCGAAAATATCGAAAATAAGAAAGTATAACAGGGTGCCTGCAATTACGGTATACAGTGACGTTGAAAAAGGTTACACTTCGGTTGAAGTACAGAAACAGGTTGAAAAGGCACTTGAAAACATTGATCTCGGGGACGTTAAAGTGGTTTTCGACGGTGAAAGAGAGTCGATCATCAAATACTTCGGTAATATTGGCGTACTTGGGATAATGGCCGTATTTATTATTTATCTCATGCTGCTTGTTGAGTTCGGAAATTTTTCGCATCCGTTTATTATAATGGTTACGATTCCGCTGTCTGCAGTAGGTTCGGTTATAGGCCTGTATTTGTTCGGACAGCCTCTTTCGTTCACATCGTTCCTTGGAATAGTAAGTCTTTTTGGGATCGTTGTGAACAATGCTATAGTCCTCGTGGATTATATCAATGGTCTCAGAAAAAACGGAAAAAGTGTTGAGGAAGCGTGCATAGATGCGGTTGCACGCCGTTTCAGGCCTATAATGCTGACAACAATAACCACTCTTGTCGGTCTTGTCCCGCTGATCCTTTCAGGCAGCAACCTGTTTACCCCAATGTCCATATCCCTTGCTTCGGGACTGGCTGTTTCCACACTGTTAACGCTGAATATCATTCCGGTGGTTTATGCAATGTTTGAAAACAGGAATCTCAATTAGAAAAGGCGGAGGGGAATTCCCACCGCCTTTCTGATTTCTGGAGACTGTTTTTGTTATTCAATTATATCCCCGGAAGGTGAAGAATCCAGTATGTTTCCATGTATGTTTCCGGTGCCGGGGTTTTCAATCCTGATCACGGTATACGGCCAGGTTATTACCTGGATTACCATCATATCAGGATCCGGACTGTGTACTGTTGCGTCGATGAAAATGTCGCCCGACTGTTTTTTTACCACCTTGTCCACTGTAACATTATAACCGCCTGTATTTCTCTGACCTGCCGATACAAGGACGTATACATAACCATCCTTGTTTTTGCAGTGAATTCCGGCCTGTTTATAAAAGCTTCCAACCCATGCGGAAAGTTCCTCGTCAGCCGCAATTGATTCAGTATCCACCGTTTCAAACGGTATTTCTTCAGTTCCGGTATCAGATGAATTCTCTATGATGCCGTCAGCGGAAAAATCTCCGTCAACCGCTATCAGCCTGGCCGGATATGTTATCATCTGGATAACGATATCATCAGGAGCAGGTTCTGTTACTTTCGCAGTAATATAAATTCTTCCCGGATAAACAACCGTGGCACTGTCGATTTCCACCGTGTATCCGCCGGTTGGCTTTTCGCCGGCAGCTATCAGGATGTAAGTTTTATTGTCCAGAACCTTATAGTAAATTCCTGTATTAAATCTGTTTTCCTGTACCCATGAATAAAGCGCGTCTTCTTCCGCCAGCCCTGGAATTTCAATCTCTTCATACTCTGCCGGTTTTTCCACGGGAATAATTTCGGTTTCGGTTTCAATGGCAACAAGAACCGATTTGCTGATACCGTTCCATTCAACCAGCGCGCCGAGTCCTTCAGCGGCAAAACGCAGCGGAACATAGACCACACCGTCAAGTACAAACGGTTCCACATCTGTCTCAATTGTTTCGGGTATTCCTGTAAAATCATACTTTCTGTGAATCAATACATTTCTTTTTCCCACGGTAAACTCTACCGTTGAATATTCTCCGTCAATAGTGACGGTTCCCGTTTCTTCATTATAATTCGTTTCGGCTCCAAGCTTTTTGAAGAATTCAGAGTTAAGCGGTACCATTGTTCTCTGATTTTTGAAAACAGGCGGTGCAACCACTTCGAATTCCTCACCGTTGATAATAATCGAAACTTCCTGCTCAGCCAGAGCAGTTAACTGGAATACTGACAATAATAACATTATTGACAGAACCAGCATTGAAAATTTTTTCATTTAACCACCCCTTATTGTTTTTTTCACAGAATTAGACTAATATTGGCAGTAAAAGTTCGCATTTTTTCCAACATGTAAAGAACTTGTAATATTGACGGCCCTGTTTGTATATTTTAAAGCAAGCGGTTGCGCAATACCCGAACCAGCCGACTGTGTTTGCAAAAACCGGACGGTTCAGCCCGGCTTAAACTTACAAAAAGCTATATCCGATAAACTGTTTATAGCAATTCTTTCTCTTTACAACATACAAAAGTGAAGGTAATATAAAAAGAGCGGCAAGTTAAAGGGAGGGCCTGCCATGTCTTTTTCCGTTCTTTACATTCATAAATATTGCTGATTATTGCTTCGTTAATAATAAACCTGCAATCCTGAAACTTTATATAAATTTAGCGTATTATAGGCTGCAGGTTCGTTATGAATCTGTAGCTTTTGTTACTTTAACTTCTTTTGGGGATATACACATGTAACCAGGAGGTTTTAAATTTTATGAAAAATCTTAAACTTCTCAGAAAGTTTATGAAGGGAAATCTGTTCAAATATTTCGCAGCCATAGTATTTTCCGGGGTAGCGGTTGTTTTTTCCATATTAAGTCCGATGGTAATAAGCTTTACCGTGGATTCTGTAATAGGTGAAGAACCGATGGATTTGCCCGGATGGCTTATGAAGCTGGTTTCGGACTTTGGCGGGAGGGACGCCCTCAGAAAAAACATCTGGATTATGGGCCTGCTTTTTGTATTGCTGACGCTGATGACAGGTATTTTTCAATATATAAAAAACCGCTGGTTTGCGGTAAGTACAGAAAATGCCACGAAGAATATCCGCGACACGTTATATGATCATCTTCAGCATATGGAATATTATGAGCATGTCAAGTCACAGACGGGAGACCTTACCCAAAGGTGTACCGCCGATGTTGAAACGGTGCGGAAATTCATGGCAAACCAGGTTACCCAGGTAGGAGAAATCCTGTTTACCGTGGCAATTACGCTGGTTGTGATGCTGCGCCTGAATGTTAAACTTACCCTGTATTCCCTTTGCGTGGTTCCGTTTATTTTTCTGGCATCTGTGATTTTTTTCACAAAGGTAAAGAAAACTTTCCTTGAGGTTGAGAATGCCGATTCGGAGCTTCATGCGACAATCCAGGAAAACCTGACCGGTGTTCGCGTTGTCAGGGCTTTCGGAAGGCAGGAATACGAGATAGAGAAATTTACAGGCAAAAACAAGAATTACAGGGACAGGATTCTGAAGCTTAATGAACTTATGGCCTGGTACTGGTCCATGAGCGATTTGCTTTGTATGACCCAGGCAATGCTGGTGCTGTTCATTTCGGTAAGCTGGGCAGCAAACGGAAGGATTACCCTTGGAACGGTTATTCTTTTCATAACTTATATAAGAAACCTGATATGGCCTATACGTCAGCTTGGAAGAGTAATTTCGGACATGGGTCAGGCACTTGTGGCTTTCGGCAGAATAGTTGAAATTCTTGAAAAACCCGCAGAGCCCAAGTTTACCCAGGGACTGACCCCGGAAATCAAGGGGCATATAGTTTTCGAAAACGTAAGTTTTCAATACCCTGACGGAACAAATCCGCTGAAGGATATTTCCTTTGAAGTAAAGCCAGGCCAGACAGTGGGAATATTGGGACCTACCGGTTGTGGTAAGTCATCGCTGATGCATCTGCTGGTAAGGCTTTTCGATTACCAGAAAGGTTCAATAAAGATAGACGGGTATGAACTGAAAGATATTGACAAGAAATGGATTCGCAGTCATATAGGAATAGTTCTGCAGGAACCGTTCCTTTTTTCAAAAACAGTGCTGGACAATATAAGGCTTGCAAAGCCTGACGCCAGCATGAGCGAAATAGAACAGGCAGCAAAAATTGCCTCGATACATGATACGATAATCTCCTTTGAAAAAGGCTATGATACGCTGGTGGGAGAAAGAGGGGTAACCTTATCAGGAGGACAGGTTCAGCGTGTTGCAATTGCGCGTACCGTTCTGAAAAACCATCCTATACTTATTTTTGACGATTCGCTGAGCGCGGTGGATATGGAAACCGATATCATGATCCGCAAGGCATTAAAGGAACGCAGCAGAGGGGTTACCACTTTCATAATATCCCACAGGATCAATACGCTGGCAGAAGCAGATTTCATAGTCGTAATGGATGACGGGATAATTGTCCAGATAGGAACCCATGATGAACTGATACACCAGGATGGCTTGTATTCAAGGATTTGGGAAATTCAAAGCTCGCTTGACGAAGGACGGGAGGTGGCTGTTAATGAATAATACTTTCCAGGAAGAGGTTTTTTCAAAAGGTGTTAATATAGATCTTTGGAAGAAATTATTAAGGTATGCAAAACCTTATACCAGGGAACTGGTACTGCTCAGTATTTTCATGGCCATGCTTGCGGGATTTGATGCCGTAATCCCGCTCATGCAGAGATACGCTATAGATAATTTCATTGTTGCCCGTTCCACATCGGGGACCTGGATGTTTTTTGCAGTTTATGTTCTGGTAGTGGTCTTACAGTCGATTATAGTTAAGGTTATGATTTCCTATGCCGGGTATGTGGAAACTGGGATATGTTATGACATAAGAAAAGACGGATTTGAACATCTCCAGGAACTGTCCCTGTCCTATTACGATACAACCCCCGTGGGATGGATGATGTCAAGGCTTACCTCGGATGTCTGGAGAATCGGGGGTACCTTGTCCTGGGGACTGGTTGACTTTGCATGGGGTTCCTGCATGATGATCATTACAAGTATTGTGATGCTGGTGCTTGAATGGAAGCTGGCACTGCTTTCGTTTACTGTTATACCCATCCTTTTTGCCGTAAGCATGTTTTTTCAGAAAAAGATACTTCTGAACCACCGTGATATAAGGAAAACAAATTCGCTGATAACTGCTGCGTTCAATGAAGGTATCCAGGGAGTAAAAACGACAAAAACCCTTGTGCGGGAGGAAGGAAACCTGAAGGATTTCATGGAACTTACCGGTGAAATGAACCGAAAGTCGGTTAATGCCGCGGTTTTTGCCGCAATTTACATGCCGATTGTATCCCTCCTCGGAAGCACGGCAGCAAGCATTGTGCTGTGGAAAGGCGGAGACAGGCTGATGGTGGGAACCCTCAGTTACGGTACTCTTGCAGCATTTATAAATTATGCGATCCAGTTTTTCTACCCGATAAGGGATATGGCGAGAATTTTTACAGATCTGCAGTCTGCCCAGGCTTCTGCTGAAAGAATAATGTCAATGCTGGATACTAAGCCTGATATAGTTGACGATGCAGAGGAAATTGCAAAAAATGGGCTTGATAATCCTGAGAACTGGCCTGAGATAAAGGGAAACATAGTTTTTGATAATGTATCGTTTGCATACAAAACCGGGGAAAAGGTACTGGAGAATTTTAACCTTAACGTACGGGCCGGTGAGAAAATTGCCCTTGTGGGCGACACCGGCGCGGGAAAAAGCACGATTGTTAACCTGGCATGCAGGTTTTACGAGCCAACAGGCGGAAGGATCCTGATAGACGGGTATGATTATACAAAAATGCCGATGAAATGGCTGCATTCAAACCTGGGATACGTTCTTCAGACACCGCATCTTTTCAGCGGAACGATAAAGGAGAACATACTGTACGGAAAACCGGATGCAACCGATGAAGAAATAATACGGGCCAGCAAGCTTGTTAACCTTCATGATATCGTTATGAAAATGGAAAAAGGTTATGATACGCCGGTAGGGGAAGGCGGATCGCTGCTGTCAACCGGTGAAAAACAGCTGGTATCATTTGCCAGGGCTATTATTGCAGATCCTGCGATATTCGTTCTTGATGAGGCTACCTCATCGGTGGATACCGAGACCGAACACCTGATACAGGGTGCCATAGCAAACATACTTAAAAACAGGACCAGCTTCATAATAGCCCACAGGCTTTCGACGATACGCTCCTGCGACAGGATACTGGTAATACGGGACGGGAAAATAATTGAGGAAGGAACCCACAAGGAGCTTCTCGCACTTAAAGGCCATTATGCGAAACTTTATACAAGCCAGTACGCGATGCAGCTGGAACGTGAAGACCGATGAGCAACAGACGGATAAGTCCCCGATTGGGGTTATTTGTCCTAAATTAAAGTTTCATTAGAATTTGATTAAGTCAATTGCAGAACGGCTCCGGTTATGTCACAATATTAAGGCAATAAGTGCTAAATAAGGATGGTATATTACAGGAGGAATATTTAAATGAATGAAAAAGGCGTAAATATCCTTCCGATGATTGGTTTTTCCGTTCTGCTCCTTGTTTTTTTTACCGGGCTGATATTATTCGGAAAAGGCGGTGAAAAGGCTGGCACGGACGCCAAGAAAGACATGGGAATTATAAATACTTATAACATTGACGAAAGCAGAGAGATTTCTGTAACAGGCAAGGGCAGGATTTCGATAGATGCGGCCTCAACCGGGGTGAGAATTAACACCCACGCCGATGACAGCGTTAAAGCCCGCCTGTACGGCAAAGTCACCACATCAGTCAATAATGCGGTTCCGGTGCTGGAACTGATAGAGGACGGGCAAAGCGCCGTTGTAAAAATCAAGTATCCTGAAGTCTACCGTTTTTATTATTCTGAGAACCTGAAGCTGGATGTTACCATACCTGAATCCTGGCTGAACGAACTGGATATCAGAACAGTATCCGGCGATGTTTCTGCCCAGGTATTATCAGGTTCGGATATAAAACTTAAGAGCAGTTCAGGAGATATTAAAGTACAGGATATTACAGGAAATAATATTACAATGGAAACTGTTTCGGGTAATGTGGATATAGATACGGTAAACGGTGAGAATTGTATTATCAATTCTTCTTCGGGTGATTTGCAGATTAATAAGGCAGTTTTTTCAGACAGCTTCAGGACAAAAACGGTTTCGGGGAAGTGCCGGATTAACAGGCTTGAATGTAAAGAGGCTGAATTACAGGCAAGTTCAGGGGACATAGAAATAAAAGATGTTGTATCTGAATCAGTGAAATCCAAAACCGTTTCAGGCAGTATAACCATGAAAATGAAGAACGGTTCGGCAGAACTGGAAGCATCATCAGGCAATATTAAGGCTGAATTTGAGGAAGGATTCAGTTCATTCAGGGCAAAAGCTGTTTCAGGAAACGTGAATCTTAAATTACCTGAAAACAGTGAGTTTTCACTGGATATTAAATCCGTTACGGGAAGCATAAAATGCGAGGGCTTTCCTTTCAGTTTTAATACTTCCGGTGACAGGAGAATGACGGGAGCTGTCGGAAGCGGCCACGGTTCGGTAATTATCAGTACATCGTCAGGAAATATTACAATCGGTAAGTAATTACAGGCAGTTGGATAAAAGTCCCTTCGGTACCCGGTACGGGATACCGGGGGATTTTATTTTTCGGATTGCTTATTCTTTTTCACTTTTGTCCGGAACAGGTTTTGAATCACTTTTGAAATCCCAATGAAATATTCAAAATAAAGACTTGGTTCGGAGTATTTAATGCTGATTTTCTTTAATCCCTTATATGCGGTTTTTATTTCTTCCTTAAATGTATCAACCTGTTTTGTATTCAGGTTGGTATAAGTCATACATCCGGAAGTTGCCGTCAGGATCAGCATAATAAATATCATAAAGAACAGTTTTTTCAAAATAATTACCTACCTTGTTCCGGCAAGATTAATCCAGTCCTGTTTATATTAACATATTAAATACCTTTATTTCCACTGATGATATAACTTAATTAACAGACATGGAATTATACGGGGTTTTTAGCTTATACAGGGATACGGTTTTTTAGAACCAAATATATGCAGCGTCATAATATAAAACAGGAAATTAACATAATGTCGGAAAGGATACCGCATATGTATGTTTTGCCAGGAATGCACAAGCTGCCGCCGCTGCCATACCCGTACAATGCGCTGGAACCGGTAATAAGCGAAGAAACGCTCAAACTGCATCATGACAGGCATCATAAGAGCTATGTGGACGGCCTGAACAGGGCCGAGCTGTACCTTGCAGAGGCAAGAAAAACAAATGATATCGAGTTTATAAAATACTGGGAAAACGAACTGGCTTTCAACGGTTCTGGACATATCCTGCACAGCATTTACTGGACCGTTATGGCACCGCCTGGTATGGGAGGACAGCCCGGGCCAAGGACCGTTTACCACGCGAACCAGTATTTCGGCAGCATGGAGGCAATGAAGAACCAGTTTATCGAGGCAACGGTTAATGTGGAGGCTTCAGGATGGGGTATTCTGAGCTGGCAGCCTTCGTGGGGAAGACTGGAAATTCTTCAGGCTGAAAAACACCAGGATTTAACGCAATGGAGCGGGATACCGATATTGGTTTGCGATGTTTGGGAGCATGCCTATTACCTGGATTATCAGAACAGGCGGGCAGACTATGTCAATGCGTGGTGGCAGCTGATTAACTGGAACGAGGTTGAAAGAAGACTTATTGCCGCCATGAACGGACGAGTTCCTCTCATGCAGGAATAAGATTTTTTTATGCATTCCAGAATTTTTTCAAATCTTCTGTCAGGCTGGTATGTGCCTCAGGTGTTTTAAACGGAAGCCATTCCTGGGGCATAATTCTTTTGTACAGTGGTGTTGCAAACCTGTCGTCGATAAGTATCACAAAACCTCTGTCATTTTCCGATCGGATAACCCGTCCGGCTGCCTGCTGGACCTTGTTCAGTCCGGGATAAGTGTATGCAAAATCAAAACCCCTGCCGTTCTTTTTCTGGTAGTATTTTTTGATAATATCCCGTTCCTCGCATAGCTGGGGCAGTCCAACCCCGACAATAATCACGCCCGAAAGGCATTCGCCCTTAAGATCGATTCCCTCGGAAAAAATGCCGCCTATAACGGCGAAAGCTATAAGCGTATCCTTTCCGTATTCGGAGAATTGTGCCAGATATTCCGACCGCCGGGTTTCGTTCATGTCCTGTTCCTGGACAAGGATCCTGTCGGCGGGAAACCTGTTCATATACTCCGTTGCGGCTTTTTGCATGTATTCAAATGACGGAAAGAACACCATGTAGTTTCCTGTTTTGACGCTGACGCATTCATGTATGCGTTCAATAATTCTGGGAAGGACGCTTTCACGATGCCTGAACCTTGTGGACACGGTATTGTCCACAAATAGAAACAGGTTTTCACGGGGAAAAGGAGAGGGAAGGACAATAAAGCCGTCATCATCACATCCTCCCAGGATTTCCCTGAAATATGACGGGGGTGAAAGGGTTGCAGAGAAAAAAACCGAGCTTTTCGTATATTCCATGCGTTTTTCCAGCATCGGCGCCGGATCAATGCAGAAAAGCTTTATTGAAAAATCACCTTTTTCCCTGCTGTAAATGGTGGCATAGTTTTCACCATACAAATCATATATTCTCAGGAAGTGTACCATTTCGAAAAACAATGCTGCCAAATCATCCTTGAACGGATACGCTGTTTCATCGTTCAGAATTCCTTCTGCGAGATATATGAAATCATCCATAGGCCTTACCAGTTCTTCCGGGGGGTCATGCTCGTTCAGTACCAGGGGATAAGCTTTACGGGAAGACAGTAATGAAACCTTTTCGGCATACCGTAGAAATGCTTTCCTTACCTTTTTAAGCGAAGCAGCAAGATAGGGAAGAGTGTTCTTTAACTTATTATGGACGTTTCTTATCATCGAGCGTTTCAGTTCGGCAGAAAACATCTCCCTTGCCCTGTCAGGGAGGTTGTGGGCTTCATCGATAAGAAGGCAAGGTTTTTCTTCGGTTTTTTCCTGGAAAAAACGCCTTAAGTAAACACGCGGATCAAAAACGTAATTATAATCACAGATTATCAAATCAGCGTGGTTGCTTAAATCAAGGGAAAGTTCAAAAGGACATAATCCGTTGTCTTTAGCGATATGTTCTATAAATTCCCTGTCAAACAGGTCGGTACTGTTAAAAACATGGGATATTACGTTTCTCGATTTCTGCCTGTATTCGGTCAGGTATGGGCATTCTTCTTCAATACACTGTGTGCCGGGATAAAGACAAACCTTTTCCTTCGCCGTTATCTGAAGGGTTTTAAGCCGTAAACCCTTTTCCGCCATCATTTTATATGCCTTTAAAACTTCGTTCTGGGTTGTATTCCTGGCTGTGAGATAAAAAATCCTGTCGATATGACCTTCACCAATTGCCTTTATTGCAGGGAACAATGCTCCTATGGTCTTTCCAATGCCGGTAGGAGCCTGGATAAACTGTTTTTTTCCGTCCCTTATTGCACGGTATACAGCCCCGCTCATTATTTTTTGTCCCTTCCGGAAATCAGGAAAAGGAAAAGCCAGCTGCTTGATTGTTTCATTTCGCAAATGCCGCCAGTCATACTTTTTTTTCAGGCCGTTGATGTAGGGATAGACAAGGGAATAAAAAAATTTTTCCAGCTCGGAAAAGGAAAGGGTTTGCTCGAAAGTACGTGTTTCCCTGCTGGTTCGGTTGAAATACAGCAGCATGACGTTCATTTTTTCAAGCCCATTTTCTTTTGCAACAATATAAGCATAACACATCCCCTGTGCCCAGTATGCCGGATTATCCGACTCGCTCAGCGTTTCCAGCGGTCTGTCGGTGGTTTTGATTTCACACAGGGTGAAACTTCCGTCTCTTTCGATCAGCCCGTCCAGCCTGCCCGAAATCTGCAGCAGGAAAACGTCGTGGGAAAAGCTCACGGATACCGGTACTTCCTGCCTGTATATTCCGAAAGGCTCGGTTTGCTGCCTTAATAACCCATGAATAAACATATGGCCTTCGATGCCTTCTCTTGCCGCTGACCATGAAAAACCGTGCAAATCGTCACCCGGTACCGAAAAAGAAACCAGTTCGCGTACCGATACATCTATCCTGATAAGTTCCATTATGCCTCCATAAAACAGAAAAATGTATTAAGAACAAATGTTCATATCCATTGTATCGTATTATTCCCCGCATATCAATAATTACCCTTATGCGGCATTTTTCCGAACCGTTTAGCCTGGAGCAGGGTTTGCATTTGCGCAAGCAGTTATCGCGTCAAAAGGCACCTTCGGAACCGGGTTTATTAAGACCGGCTTATCCCTGACGGAAATTATAAAATTATTCTATGGTTCAGCGACATGAAAACCTAGCATAAACGAACCGACAGACTGATGGTTTTACCTAAAGCTTTGAAAAAAAGAAAGGCAAAATTAAAGGAGAGCTTAAACTCTCCTGTTGCTTACCATCTGCTACCGCTGTTTCCATGGTTGTTTCTGTTATTTCTCTGAGCCTTTCTTGCCCTTCTGCATTCGGGGCATCTCTGGGGCTCATTTTCGAAACCCTTTTCCTTGTAGAATGCCTGTTCACCTTCTGTAAAAATGAACTCGGTTCCGCAATCTTTGCAGATTATTGTTTTATCAGCCATTTTCCAAACCTCCTTAATTATTTTGGATTAAATATTCCTTGACACCATGCTCCAAAATAAATTAAAGAGGCTGGAGTGTGGGAATAGGGGAGATATTTAATCCAATTTTTTACCTGAAATGGCTTTCAGTATATTCACTATAACATGGAAACAGGAAAAAAACAAGTGGAAATTTAATAAACCGATCTTCAAAAAAAGACAAAAACCGGCATATGCTTGAGTTTCAGCGGCATGAGCAGGTATGGAAATATAAAGATTAGAACGGTAAAGCATTGGGTAATAATAAGCATATATAAGCAATACAATGAGGGTGAATTGCCATGAGTGAATTGATAAATAACCGTGAATACAGGAGAGAAACGCTGAGGAAGCTAATCATGCGCCTGCATGACGGCGAGCCATTAGAAGCTGTCCGGAAGGATTTCAATACTCTTCTGAAAGGTATATCCACTGCGGAAATAGTTGAACTGGAGAATTCCCTGGTTGCAGAAGGCGTGCCGGTTGAAGAGATACAGAGGCTGTGTGATATACATGCAGCAATTCTTGGCTCTTCAGTGGAAGAGATTCACAACTACAAAAAACTGATGGAGGAAGAAGGGCATCCTGTTGAGATATTCAAGAAAGAGAACCGGGGTATAGAGGCATTTATTGAAAATTCGCTAAGACCGGCAATGGAAAATTTCCGTAAGGACGGTTCAGAAGAAAATGCCGAAAAGCTGCTGAGGGCGGTAAGCAGGCTTATGGAAATCGACAAGCATTACAACCGCAAGGAAAACCTGCTGTTCCCGTACATGGAGAAGTACGGAATAACCACACCTCCCAAGGTAATGTGGGGAGTGGATGATGAAATACGGGCTGAGATAAAGGAAGCAGCTGATGACCTCAGGAACAGAAGGAATATGCCTGATATACTGAATAAAATTGAAAATGTAATTGCAAAAATAAAAGATATGATTTTCAAGGAAGAAAATATACTGTTCCCGATGGTATCGGAAGTTTTCACCGAGGATGAGTGGCTGACGATATACAGGGAAAGCAAGGAAATAGGATTTTGCTTTATTGATGATGTAGAGCAGTGGAAGCCTGAAAGAGTGGACCTGGAGAAGGAAGAACAGAAAAAGGGCGAAAAGGAAGCGGAGGACGGGTATATCCGTTTTGAAACGGGTATTCTCGAAATTGAAGAGCTTTCTGCAATGCTGGATACGCTGCCCATTGACATAACATTTGTCGACAGGAATGATACGGTGAAATATTTCTCCCAGTCGAAAGACAGGATCTTCGCAAGAACAAAGGCCGTTATCGGACGCAAGGTTCAGAACTGCCATCCCCCTGCCAGCGTCCATGTTGTTGAAAGCATAGTAAACGATTTTAAATCGGGTAAAAAGGATAAAGAAGAGTTCTGGATAAACATGGGCTCAAAATATGTATATATCCGTTATTTTGCTGTAAGGGACATGGAAGGGAAATACCTTGGTACGGTGGAAGTAACCCAGGATATAAGGCCGATACAGGAAATACGGGGAGAAAAACGGCTAATTGAATAAAAAAATATATGAAAAATTAAAAGTCCTGGTTCGGTCAAAACCAAACCAGGACTTTTCTGTATTAACCCAGGATTTCCTTAAGATCCTGTTCAGGAGTTGTGATTGGTTTTATATTGAACTGA
>Ga0134103_1000630_pt1 | contig 40953 bp, 46 predicted proteins | sample 14_taG_2_FD_94445 | JGI IMG/M metagenome (GOLD analysis project Ga0134103, IMG submission 94445) | Switchgrass degrading microbial communities from high solid loading bioreactors in New Hampshire, USA - 14_58_20_212_A1 metaG | ecosystem: Engineered > Bioreactor > Semi-continuous > Anaerobic >...
AAAACATTATAAATTGAGAATATCCTTATAGGTTCACCTTGTTTGTCTTTTTTCATCCTAATATTATTGATCAAGATTATGGTTATTAATACATCATTATATCAAATGATAATTCTATACTAATTACTAATTACCTAGTACTAAACAACAGGATGATTTCCTATAAAATCATTTACACATAATTATTGACGCAACCATCCAGGCTTTATAGTATTATTAATCTTTTATTTGCTTATATAAATAAAAGAATTCTATTTCTTATTTTTGATACCTTAGTTTTTATTAGAATGATTATAATTATTTAAAAGCAAACATGGGGGGATTAAGGGTTAAGAGTTATGCTATTAAGAAGAGCAATTAAATTATTTTTTACAATCGCTATAATGAGTTTTGTTATGATAACAACCTCATGTAATATCCTATCAACTACAAACACTGAAATAAGATTAAAATTGAGCAAAAATAGTGTTAACTTATTTACTGGTGAAACAGATACAATAACTTTAGAAGATACTAATTATATGTTGTATAACCTCGAAATTGCAGAATATGATAATACAGTTGCATTAATTGAATATGATAATCAAGAACAATTAATAAAGATTTTTGCAGTAGGTGAAGGAGTTACATATCCTATTATATACGTATATATACGTAAATGGAAAGAAAAGCGCTGAACTACAGATTTCAGTTGTAAGTGGGGTTCGAGAAATTAAAGGGATAGATAAAATTATAGATGTTGAAACACAGGAAATAGTAAATATAAATAGTTTAAAACTTGGTCATACATATGACATAAAGTTTATAACATCATCACAAACATATAACTATCAAGATTTGAATGTAAATGATGAAGCTGGTCTATTAACAATTACTAACGATGGTAAGTTCAAGGTTGTAGGGGTTGGTACAGGAAAAATAACTATAGTTTCTCCAAACAATGGTGGAACGTTTGAAACTTATTACACAACGACTTTTAATGATAAAGAGTTAGGAAAAATGATTTTTGCTTCTTTAGATAATGTAAGTGATAAGATTACTATAAGTGATTTAGAAAGAATTGAGGAACTCAAAGATACCTCAGGTAATACTAACTTCTCATGGAACTCAATTAAAAACACTGAGGACTTAAAATTTCTCCCAAACTTAACCAAATTAAGTATTAATAATGCGACCTTTGAAACTCTGCACTTAAATCAAAAAAGATTAGAAAAAATTGAAATCTACGATAGTAGTATTAAGAAATCATTATAGATAATTTAACCTTATTAAATAAGTTGCATATTGAAGTTATAACCAGTATAAATAAGCTAAAGTTAATTGGATTAGAGGACTTAGAAGAGTTTGAACTTGTATTTCTAAACTCACAAGAATGTAACATTAAAGAACTATATATTGAATCCTGCCCAGAGTTCTACAATTTACATTTGTTGCCCTATAATATAGAAAGAGCAATTATAAAGAACTCAAAAGACATTAATGAAGTTATATTTGGAACAGTTTCCGAAATAACATTAGAAAACCTTGATCGAATAACACATTTAAGTGTCAAAACAAACAAACTTAAGAAACTATATTTACTTAATCTGCCATACTTTACTTTTAATGATGATTCAATTAATTTAGAAGTTACCGAAATAGATGAAATTATTTATTAAAGATGTAGCAAGAACAGGATTACCATCTCAATTTTTAAAATATTTTCCTGATCAAATTTCTAGTATTAAGTTAGAGGATTTAACTTTTATTAAAGATTATTTGTTAAATAATAACTATATTTCCTCATTAGATTTAAATAAGAACTCAACAAGTATCGAGTTATATAATTTAAATAACCTAAGTCGAATTAATGTTAGTAGTCCATATTTAACTAGTCTTAATATAAGCTATATAAATGGAATTAGTTACTTGTATATTGACGGAAATATTCAAAGTGGTAATTTAGTTAACAATTTTGAAGAAACCATTTCTAGCTTTAATACTTATATAATTTTGATTTAGTAATACTTAATGCACCAACAATTTTAACTACAAAAAATTTCAATTTTATAATGAATAACATTCCTAATATATTTAATAGTTTTGATTTTGGTTATGGTATTATAATTGATGAAGCATTTAAATATAATTATCCAAATACTACATATTTTAGCGCTGATGATTTACTTAAGTTAGACCCTGCTAAAAAAGAGAATGATGTTTATTATTATTCACTTAATATAGGTTCTTCAAGGTCAAAAATAATCAACTTAAGTTCTATTTCTACTGATAAGAAAATATGTTTTACAATAACTGGTAATATTAAGGATGTATTTTTACTCGGTGGCAAAAAAAGATATGACAACATCTGTATAAAAGCTAACACAAATTACGAGGAGTTAACTCTTCACTTATATGATATAACATTAAACGCAATACCTAATTATGATGCAATTAATTATGAATCGACAGGAACTTTAAGGATTATTAGCAATGGAACAAATACGATTATTGGTGGAGTAGTTGCAGGATCATATATTACTTCAGCAATTAAAGCAAATAACATTGAAATAATTGGTAAAGGTAAGATTGTTATACGAGGTGGTAATGGACAAGATAATAATCTCTATAGAAACACATATTTTGGTGGTTATGGTATTTTAGGAGATTTTGTTAAATTAGCTAATCCAAATACTTATATTTATGGCGGAAATGGTAGCAATTGTAAAAATGGTAATAGTGGTACTAATGGATATAATGCACAAGATTATACAAGTAGTAACCAAAATCGTTCAGATGGTGACAATGGAAGTAGAGGAGAAGATGGTTGTTCAGGTGGAAATGGTGGCATTGGTGTTAAAACAAGAAAAATTGATATAATGGCAAGTGTTTATATAGAAGGTGGTCATGGTGGCCATGGCAGTCATGGTGGTGACGGTGATCATGGAGGTCATGGCGGCAATGGCAATTATGCAATATACACTGAAGTAATAAACATTATAGATAATTCTGAATCTATATTAATTAATTTACTTGGTAGAAACGGTGGAAATGGCGGTAACGGAGGAAACGGTGGTAACGGTGGTAATGGCGGAAAAGGTGCTGATGGAATAAGTGGAGTATTCCAAGTAGGAAAACAAAGAGACGGTGCTGATGGTGGTAATGGAGGTAATGGAGGAAATGGTGGCAATTCAGGTAAAAACGGACTAGGAAGCAAAGCTATTAACATCGACGTTTCCGACGGTATCTTGTTAAGAAATGGAGTAAATGGCTCTTCAGGGACTCCTGGTAATGGTGGTACAGGAGGGCTAGGAGGACCAGGTGGAAAAGGTAAAGATTATGTAATAAATGTACCCGATGGTAAACCTGGATTAAATGGTTCAAATGGCAATCCTGGAGTTAGATTAAGTAATTAGTATTTAATTATACTCAACTAAATAATTTTACAATGCATATAATAAGTCTCCTATAAGTTGAATTCTAATAGGAGACTTATTATTTTTATATCGTTTATAATCTGAATATTAATTAATGTACATACATTGGATCAAGAAAAGTCGTAATTAGTAGTATTAGTCTAACTTAATAGTATAATAAAGAAATTCTTGGACCTGCGTAGCGATATTAGTTTATCGACCATGCAGGAACAGCGTCCAACGAGGAGAGAAGTCGCCTAATTTGGTATTACCTTCAAGTAACTTTTTGAGATTGGAGATTAAATTTATGTTACATTACAGATTGAAATTACAATTAACTTCTTGTGTTTTTATACCCTATAAACAAGTCTAACCATATCAAGATGTAAAATACGAGCACTTTTACTATGTAAATAGTTATATATAATCAACTTCCTATAATATATATTATGTATAATTAATAATTCATGTAAATTTATTATTACTAAACAATAAATTATATTATAAGTAAATATATTCATATTAGTTTACAATATAAATACTTAGTTTAAAATACTTAAATATATTCATAATATTATATAAGAATATGTTTAAAATATTCACACAATGCATAATGAATAAATTAGTTACACTACCCTATTTATAAAGTTTATATATAATATTATTTGATAATATAAAAAAATAGTTATACTAAACACAATTTTGTATTGTTCATACAAGGTGTAAAAAAGCGAAGATTAACCACATTGGAAAAGATCGAAATAAGCGAAATAGTCATAAGAAAGAATAGAAGAAATGACAAAATCTGATAGATGTTAATATAATCATAAATGAACTATGAATTATGCTAATATTATGATGATGTTAAATTGCGTGTAATTTGCAGAAAGATGTATAATCGTACATCCTAAAATATTAAGTTGCATGTCACAGGCAAATTCTACAATAAATTATCAATTTCTATAGAAGTAGATGATATTCTTTATAAAACGACAATAATCAACAAGAGCAGCTGGATAGATAACAATGGTAATAGGAAATAATAGTACATGATGTAGATTGTGAAAATGATTAAATAGATAATACCAAAATCGACAAAATAAATTATGGACTAATATAACAGAATAGGGGGATTGAATATAATTAAGAGTAAAATGTGAAATAGGCGGAAATATTTAAGTTGAATTCTATTATTAATGGTATACGGTATTTTCGACAAAATACCCTACTCTATTTTTATGTAAATATTATTGAATTTATAAGAATGACTATAAATATACTGGTGTGGACAAAAAAATAAACCTTCTATCAAATTGTTGATAGAAGGTTTTATGTATACTTCAAAGAATGACAGAACTTATTCCTTTTTGATATGACTAGCTAACAAGATAGTAGCTCTTTGTTCTTTTAAACTTAAAACAATATTCCTTATGTTCTCAACTTTCTTGAAGATGTTAGAGGTGTTAAGTCTCTTGTCTATCATACTAAACTTACTTATATCCCCCCATCATTTCACCTTATCTAAAGAGTCTAATATGAATTCATATTTAAAACTAAGGATTCAACGCATCCTGTTAATGTTACAATAAAAGTAACCTATTCGTTCGCGAGAAATTTACCAATATTGGTAGTTTTCTCACGCTCAAAATAGAATCAAAGTAATAAAGCGAGTAGTGTTTGGATATAGGAGTTTCTATCACTTTAAGGTTAGGATTCTAATAGTACATAAACTTAGTAAACTAATTAAATATAAAAAAAAGGTTTAAGCAAATCTGCTTAAACCTGGTCTATCAGGTTATTGGAAATTATTCACTAACACTATTTAACAAAGAGCCTAAATATATCATAACCATAAACAAGACATTTCAGTCTTTTTTTATTTATATTTAAGAAAAATAAAGTTATTTAAACAAGGATAATATTTCTTCATCAGTCATTCTGGTAATTATACCATCATCTTCTACAATGACACTATCAGCAAGTTTTTGCTTTGCTTCTTGAAGGTGTAAAATCTTCTCTTCAATCGTATCTTTCGCAATAAGTTTATAAACTTGTACTATTTCCGTTTGGCCGATTCTGTGGGTACGATCAGTAGCTTGATTTTCAGCACTAAGATTCCACCAGGGGTCATAATGGATGACGACATCCGCACTAGTTAGATTTAGACCCGTTCCCCCAGCTTTTAAGGAGATTAGAAATACTTTCGTGTCATCGTTATTGAACTTCTCTACCATCCATAATCTTTCTTCTTTAGGAGTACTTCCTTGTAATAAATAGTAAGATATCTTACGCTTTTCTAATTCTTCCCTAATGATCGCTAACATCGATGTGAATTGTGAGAACAGTAGAACCTTATGACCCGATTGAATGGTAGTTTCTAGTAATTCTAAGCACATATCTAATTTGGCACTTTCACCTTTGTAGTTGTCATAGTATAGCCTTGGGTCGCAACATATTTGGCGCAATCTTGTAAGCATGGAGAGAATCATAATGCGACTTTGATTTAATCCCATTAGATTAATCTTTTCTGTTATTTCTTTCTTAACTAGTGCTAAATTAGCTAGATATAGTTTTTCTTGTTCACCTTCGAGTTTTGTATAGAGCACCGTTTCGGTTTTTGGTGGTAATTCTTTTAAAACATCCTTCTTTAAACGTCTTAAAATAAATGGTGTTACTAACCGTTTAAGTTTGTTTAATTTTTCTTCATTATTGTCTCTTATGATGGGTATTTCGTATTCTTTGTTAAATTTTTGATAACTGAGTAAATAACCTGGTAAGATAAAATCAATAATGGACCAGATTTCTGCCAAGTTATTTTCGATTGGTGTACCCGTTAACGCAAAACGCAAGTTGCTTTTAATTCTTTTGACACTACGCGCATTTTGGGTTAAATGATTCTTAATATATTGCGCTTCATCGATAATATGATACATAAACTCTACATCGCGATATAGGGAAATATCGCGTTTTAAATAATCATAACTTGTAATTATAACATGATAATCATTAATGTGCGAGATTAACTCTTGTCGTGTTTCTAATGGTCCCATGATAGTTAGAACTTTAATGTGAGGTGCGAATTTATTAAACTCCATTTCCCAATTTAGTATAAGTGAAGCTGGACATGTAACTAACGAAGGTAGGTAATTAGGATTCTCGCTTAGGTAGGAATCGATTAACGCAATCATTTGAATGGTCTTACCTAACCCCATATCATCCGCTAATACACCGCCAAAACCATAATAACTCAGTGTTTTCAGCCATCTAAAGCCTGTCTTTTGATAATTTCTTAGAATGTTGTTTAAATGCTCAGGAACTTGGAAAGCTGTATCATCGACATTTCGTAAATCTCTAACGATTTCTTTAAAGGTATTATCCCGTTCAGACTTAATCCCCTTCCCTGTTTTAAGGATATTGTCAAGATAAAGAGCATAATACCTTGGTACACTTACCTCCTGGATATTATCCTTATCAAACTCGAGATCCAATCCTTCCGCTAGCTCTAAAAAATCACCAATTGTTTCATCTTCTAAATTGAGGAAAGAACCATCTTTAAGACGATAATATTTCTTTTGTGCTTTATATGTTTCAAGGATTTCTTTTAGTTCCTCAAGCGGGAAATCTTCTGTATCAATAGTTAAATCTAACAGTGAATTATCTACTCTAACACCAATTCTAATTGTTGGTGGTTTTCTTACAATTTGTCTAAAGCGTTCAGATACATAAATGTGCATGTACTTCGCAAGTTCAGTTAGCCCTCCAGTATATAAGTTAATAATTAAATCACTATCATATATAACATATTGTAAATTTACTTTGTCTTCGGCTTCAAAATACTTCTTAATAAGATTTTTAGCGATTAACTCATCTTTAACATTACGGTAAAAATCGGTTTGTGTATCTTCTAAGGCATTTATATCTATATCACCATAGTTAAAGACTAATTTAGCGGTAATGACATTGTCCTTATCTAAATCAATATAAAGATTAGTAATAAGAGGTACTGGCTCAAATTCCCTTAATAATTCTAAATCAGCATCTATATTTACCACATCGCTAATTATATTTAACACATTAGCGCAGAAACTTGACATATCTAAGCGATTGATGATAAGACCACTACCCTTCCTTTGCATAGCCTTAATAAGCACATCAATCTTATCCATTATTTCTGGACTTAACCGGTATAATTTATTTTCAAATAGTAAGTACTGATATTTTTCCCCTCTTAGTAGCAAAGCGTCATTTATGTTTATACTTACTTTAAAAGAATCTTCGTTATATGGTTTAATTGATAAGACAATATTAGGTTTTTCATCGGTTAATAGTATTTCTTTTTCATAAAAGTCTTCTTCAATGGTAATGGTTTTATTTACATAAATGTTAAAAAATTGATCAAGAGATCTGGGTGAAAGAATTAAGTAACGTGGATCATGAATATATCTATAATAACTTGCACGATTGTCATAGAAGGTAATATCGTTATATGTATCAAGCAAGAATTTTACTACATCTCGCGAATCTTCTGTAAAATTCAATAAATCATGATATACAGTCAAATTCTTACCATAACTAACAATCCGTTTTTCATTCATGTAAAGGACAAAATCCTGAATACTTTTTAAGACATAAGGGCGGACATGACCAATTAGGAAACTTAACATGATATTTTGTCCTCGCGAAATAACTAAGCGGGGAATTAATCTAACTTTTTGATAACTTGTCTCTTGTAAAGCTAGATTAATGTTTCTTGTGGTGTATTCCTTAATCATTGAACGAACTTCATCATCTGTTTTTGTTTGAACTTGGGTAATTAATGAGGGTTTATGACCAATGTCATAATAATACTTCAATAATAGTGCGACAACATGTTTACAACAACCTTTATAAGTTTCGTGGGCAATGCATTGACAATGATAGTCTTTTAAGTTTTGATCATAACCTATTTCTGCTTTAACTTTATATATATTATTTAAACTACCTACGACATCAGCCGTAAGCGTAATTGTATCTCCAGTCTGCAAACGATAATTTTGAACATGATTAGATTCATAGTAGTCTAATCCCCGTTCAAAAGTACGATTATTTGTGGCGTATCTCTTTATTTGCTTGATATTCATGAAAACACCTCCATTCTTTTTATTTTACCATACTATTTTTAATACCGTAAACAAAAAAAGCTAGAATGGATTAATTTCCATTCTAGCTTATTCATTTTTCTTAAATTACTTTAAATCGCTTAAGAAACTTGTCCCAATTTCGCCTTGCGCTACTTGGAAGTTTTCCGCGATGGTTGCACCAATATCCGCAAAAGTTTCTCTAACTGGTAATCCCTTTGGTTCTAAGAATTTCTTATTATAGACTAACAGTGGTGTATATTCTCTCGTATGGTCCGTTCCGTGATGAACAGGGTCATTACCGTGATCTGCTGTAATGATTAATAAATCATCATCGTTTAACTTGTACATCATTTTACCTAAATAACGATCGAATTCGTTAATGGCTTCGCCATAACCTTGTGGATTACGACGGTGACCATATACCGCATCGAAATCAACCAAGTTCATAAAACAAAGACCGGTGAAATCTTTATCCATGATGTTTAAGCAGATTTCACAACCATCAGCGTTGGATTTAGACTTGTAAGCTTCTGTTATACCTTCACCATCATAGATATCGTTAATTTTACCAATAGAAATTACATCATAATTTGCTTCTTTAAGGTAATTAAGTACTGTTTTGCCATATGGTTTTAAGGCATAATCATGACGGTTAGGTGTGCGTTGGAAGTTGTCTTTATTGGTGCCGATAAAGGGTCTTGCGATAATCCGCCCTACTTTCCATTCATCTTTTAATGTTATTTCACGGGCAATCTCGCAAATTCGATATAATTCGCTAATTGGGATTACTTCTTCATGAGCCGCAATTTGTAAGACGCTATCAGCTGATGTATATACAATCATTGCGCCTGTACGCATATGTTCTTCACCAAGCTCTTTAATGATTTCTGTACCACTTGCGGCGTAGTTACCAATTACTTTACGGCCTGTCCGTGCCTCAAGTTCTTTAATTAATTCTTCTGGGAATCCAGTATCAGTAAAGGTCTTAAAGGGTTTGGTAATATATAATCCCATCATTTCCCAGTGACCTGTCATTGTATCTTTACCTACCGATTTTTCTTTCATTTTTGTATAATAGCCAACAGGATTATTGGTAGGTGGTACGTTACGGATTTCAGTGAGATTACCGTAACCTAAACTTTGTAGATGAGGGATATTTAAATCAAAATGTTCGGAAATATGCTTAATCGTGTTTGCTCCTGCATCACCATAGAGATGGGCATCTTCCAATGCACCACATCCTAATGAATCTAGTACAATTAAAAAGACGCGTTTGTATTTCATATCTAATCACCTTCTCTATTATTATTAATATTTTCTTTCTTTTTACTTCTTGGATGAAAGTTTTCAATTACTTCTGATAATGTTTTACTATTTATATGTGTATAAATCTGTGTTGTTGATAAACTACTATGCCCCAACATCTCTTGAATGTATCTTATATCTGCTTTATTTTCTAACATGTGAGTCGCATAAGAATGTCTAAAGGTATGGGGCGTTACTTTTAAACCTAATTTTTTTGCTTCTTCGCGAACGATTTGCCACACACGTTGCCGATCTAACTTATAACCATGAATACTTAGAAACAATGTTTGATTATCGTAATGTTTATTTAACACTTTTCGTGCTTGATTAAGATATTGATCTAATAATTGATGTGCTACTTCACCTACTGGAATAATCCGTTCTTTATTTCCTTTACCACGACAACGTATAACACCCATAGCTAAGTGGATGTCATCAATATTGAGATTGATAAGTTCACTCACACGTAAGCCTGTAGAATACAATAACTCAAAAATCGTTTTATTCCGAATTGATACTGCATCATCACCATTAACAGAATCAATTAGTTCGTTTACTTCTTCTACCGATAAGACTTCTGGTAGTTCTTTATCTAGTTTAGGTGATTCTACATAGGATGATACATTTTCGTTGACATATTCATTGAGAAATAAGAATTTATGAAAATTACGGATAGCAGCGATACGCCGCGCAATGGTGCGTGGTTTCATGTTTTCATCATATAACGATGATAAGTAATTTATAATATGATCCCTTTTAATATCTTTTACATCCGTAATCTGATACTCTCGCTCGAGATAATCTACATAATCGATAATGTCGCGGTTATAGGAGTTTACTGAGTTGGTACTTAAGTTCTTTTCAATTATTAAGTATTGCGTAAATTCATCGATATAATAATCAAGTTTGCTCATGGTTCTCACCAGTTTGGCAAGTTGCACAAACTCCTTTAATGACTAACTCATGATCGGTAACTTTAAAATTATAGACACTTTCAATGCGCTCTTCTAGTGTTTCGAGTAAGTCCTCCGTGATTTCCATTACCCTACCACAATTATTACAGACGAGATGATGATGGAAATGTGGTACCGTTAAATCAACAAGATCATAGCGAGCTATATCCTCATTCTTAAAGTTAACTTTCTTTAGTATTCCTGCTTGACAAAATAGTTCCATCGTTCGATAAACGGTAGCTTGACCTATTTTTTTGTTTTTTAACTGCTTTATAATATCCTCTGTTGTATAGTGCTCATCTTTGTTTCTTAACAGTACTTTAAGAATCTCTAAACGTTGAGGGGTAATTTTGGCGCTACTCTCACGGATTTTTTTAACATACTTGTTTAATTCATTTTGCTTAATTTTCATCTTTTTCACTATCCTTATATTAGTGATTTCAAAATATTCACAAAATATCTTCCAAAGATTGTTACAACAAAAGCATAAATTATCAAAACTCCTACACAAAATAAGAGTTTTTGATAATACTCATTGAGTACTACTCTTAGATTAAGTCTACTATTCATCTGTATTATACTCCTAAAAAGGAAAACCGTCATGCGAAGTGATTGACTTGTCATATAAATTACTAATGGTAGGATGATAATATTTTGCGGAAAGGTATAAAAAAAGCCAACCATAAATCCAGACAGTCCCAGTTGATAGGAAAAACTACTAATCACAAGACCATAAATAAAACCTATGAAAAAGACTATGAACACTACTAATATTATACCAATAATAGTAAAAGCAAGAAACCAAATCGCAAAAAGATAAGTAAAATGTTTAAAAAAACTTCTTATTAAGATAATAAAAGATTTACTTACATTTAAATTATTAATATTCGTGATAATAGGATTTATTACCGATAAAAGATTACGATTATTTAACTCATAACTTACCGCATTACCACTGACAAAACCAGTTATGAATAGTGCGATAGGAAACAGATAATATATAAAAGTATTACTTCTTTCTGTGGTTGGAGGATGAGAAAAATGGTACCTTTTTTTCCGCATTTTCATCACCTCAATCATATCTATTAAATTATATTGAGGTGATGAATAGGCTTATTCTATTTATGAGAAAAATATTTGCGATTTAATTTATCAATGAATTTCGGACAAATTTGGTAGAATAAATTTAACCAAAATATTAATTTGGGTATATTTAAACGCCTTTTCTTCTTTTTATATGCCCGAAAAACTTTCTTCGCAACTAATTCTGGCTTTAATTTCGTCTTAATGTTGTTTAAATAATTTGGATCTGCGAAAAAAGTTGTTTCAACAGTTATTGGATGGACAGTTAATACATGGAGATGAGGATATTCTAAACGTAATGTGTTAGAAAAGGCATATAAAGCGCTTTTTCCAGCCGTATAAACGCTTGATTTGGTGTTAGGCATATAACTAAGCACGGAACAAATATTTATCACAGAGCCCTTATTTTTGCTTAAATTCGGTAATAACATTTTGGTAATCATTATAGGTGCAAGCACATTTACATTCATTTGCATAAGTAGCTCTTTATTGTCAATTTCTTCTACTTTTGTAAATATACCTATCCCTGCGTTATTGATCAAACAATTAATATTATAATTATTTATCTGATTAAAGACTTTTTCTACTTGTTGTAAGTCGTTTAAATCACAGGGAAACACTTCAATAGAAACATTATATAGGCTCTCCAATTGCTTTTTTAATTCAGATAGTATTTCACTACTCCGGGCCACTAAAATTAAATTGTGGCCATTTTTGGCGAATTCAATGGCAAGATTTTTACCAATACCTTTTGAACTACCAGTAATTATCGTATAGTTCTTTGTTTCTTCCATTATTTTTCTGACATCCCTTTCTTAATTACTTTATCACCAAATTTACGTTTTAGGGTGTTTACTACTCTAATTAACTGTTCCTGTTCTACATATTCCTGGTAATTAAATAGCGTTAATTGCTCATAAATTTGCTGTTTTTCTTTTAATTCCTTTACACTAACTCCTAATAGTCTTATCGGTTCATGTTTCCATAATTTATCAAACAAATCGCAAGCTTCTTGATAGATGATTTCAAAATTATTGGTAAATTCTGTTAGTGTACGGCTTTTACTATGAACAGAAAGATCAGGATACTTGATAGAAACAGTTATTGTTTTACCAACATAACGATGTTCAGTTAACCTACTTGCGACTAGTTTCGCAAGTCTCTGTAGTTCAGCATAGGCTTCTTCAGCAGTATGTAAATTATGAATATACGTAGAAGAATTGCCAATACTCTTGTACTCACTATTTCTTTTTGGGTCAACTGTATCATCACTATTACCCAAGGCTGCTTCAATGAAATATTCGCTGAGATTACCTAAAATACTTTTGATGATCGGTTTATTTTCATCTTTAACTAAATCACCTATGGTTTTTATCCCAGCATTCATTAACTTAGGTGCAGTTTTACTCCCAATCCCAAACATTTTGTCAATGGTTAAGGGCCATAGTTTTTCTGGTAATTCCCTTTTCCTAATTACCGTAATTCCTAATGGCTTTTTCATGTCGGATGCCATTTTGGCTAGAAATTTATTAATACTAATCCCAATACTACATGGTAATTGGTATTCATTTAATAATGTATCTTGAATCTCTTTAGCCACATCAATAGCATGCCTAGTTTTACATACTTCTGTCATATCTAAATATGCTTCATCAATTGAAGCAACTTCAATTAAATCAGTGTATTTCCGCAAAAAATCGATAAATTTCTGCGAAATTTCTTCATAATATTCATGATCTCCAGGAATAATTTTTAATTGGGGACATAATTGCTTAGCTTCAAAAACGGACATTGCACTTCTTATCCCAAATTTACGTGCTTCGTAACTTGCGCTTAATATTACCCCTTTATTGAAAATTGCTGCTTTACTACCTATCGCTAAGGGGATATTTTTTAATTCAGGGTGACGTATTAATTCACATGCTATGAAAAACGCATTCATATCGATATGAAAAATGATTTTTACCTGTTTTTTCATCCGTTCACCCCTTTTAATTTTCGGCAAAATATATTATAATAACCTCGTGTATAACGCTATTATATCATTTTTGTATTGAGGTGAAAAGCATGGCAAATAAAGCAAAAGCGAAATCCAAGACAAACATTAATCAATCATCATCATTATTGTTAAAGAAACACGGTCGCAGTTTAAACCAAATGCGCTTCCGTAAATTAATCCTAATCTTAATGGTTCTTGCCTTCGTTGTTCCGATAGTTGGAGGATTAATTATTTGGCTAATTTATCTAATATAAACAAAAAAAATACTGCACATTGAATCAATGTACAGTATTTTTTATATTATAAAGATTTTAAGAAGCTTTCCGATGTTCTAGTCTTAGTCTATCAGCAATCATCGCAATGAACTCGGAGTTTGTAGGTTTGGATTTAGAAAGACTTACTGTATAACTGAAAATCGAACTAATCGCATCGATATTTCCTCTATTCCAAGCTACTTCAATCGCATGACGGATTGCTCTTTCGACCCTTGAAGAAGTAGTGCGAAACTTTTTTGCGACTTCAGGATATAAAACCTTAGTGATAGAACCAAGGATTTCAATATTATGATAAACCATCGCTATTGATTCACGTAAGTATAAATATCCTTTAATGTGTGCTGGAACACCGATTTCATGGAGTATATTCGTGATTTCTGTATTCAAGTCATAATTCGTGTCATTTTGAATTGCATATACATTGGTTTTGGGTTTCTTATTAATACTATTCTTCGTACCCAAATCATTAATTAAATTAATGATGTAGTTCACATTAAACGGCTTCATTACGAAATAATCAGCACCAAGTTCAGAAGATTTTGTTAACAAAGACTCTTGGTTAAAAGCACTGAAGACGATAATGCTTTTGGGACGCTTATAAGAAGGGTCGGAATTAAGTTTTTGTAAGACTTGAATTCCATCGAAGTTTGGCATGACAATGTCTAATAATAGAACATCAACATCGGTTGTTTTTAGTTTTTCTAACAAACTCATTCCATCATACGTGCATCCCACAACTTCCATGTTTTCTTGTAAATTAATAATCTCCCGCATCATTGTCACATGTTCGCGACTATCATCAGTGATGAAAACTTTAATCCGTGACATTAACTCTATCCCCCTCTAAAATGTTTCAAGAAAGTCTACGAATTCATTATAAAATACTTATATTTGCACTATCAATATAATTTTTATAAATTACGATTTTATTATATATATCATACATTTTTCGACATTTATTAATCGTAAAATAATAGTACAAAAATTATTATCAAGTCGAATTTGTCGAAAAAAAATACCTACCCAATGATTTCTATCCCCATTTCCTCAAGCATGTATTCGATATAAACCCCATAACCAATCGACGCATCATCGACCAAAACATGTGTTACCGCCCCGATTATTCGATTATTTTGAATTATTGGACTTCCACTCATCCCTTGAACTATTCCACCAGTTTTCTCCAATAATCGTTCATCTGTGACTTTAAATTTAATGCCTTTGATATCTTTTTCATTTTGTTTTTGTAAATCGATAATCTTAATGTCGAAGGCTTCGACCTTGTCTCCATCAATACAAGTTAAGATTTGCGCATTGCCTAATTTGACGTCTTTTTGTAAGGCAATGGGCATTTTTTTGTTGCTGATGAAGAAAGGATTATCGATTTTACCATATACACCTGTGATGGTATTACTGTTTATTTTACCAATATTTTTGGAGAATCGTGCTTTTTTCTCACCTGGTTTTCCTCTAACACTCTTTTTAATCCCTATCACATATGCTTCCTTAATGGTGCCATTCACATTTTCAATTTCATAATCTTTGAAATGCTTGTCTTTGATCTGATGCCCAAGGGCACCAAAGTAGAAATTGTTATATATGAAGGTCAAGGTGCCTATACCTGAGATATTGTCACGTAAATATATACCCATACTAATCATGTTATTATCCGTCTTAGTTGGGTATAATTGTTTGGCGATGTACTTGTTATCTCGTTTAATGATCATATTCATTGGCTGGTTCTGATCTATTTTATACCGTGCGAGTTCTTGTTTGACGTCTTCGATTGAATTAATCTTCCGACCATCAATAGAAAGAATTACATCCCCAGCCTGAATACCAGCATCCTTACCTGGATTTACAAGGGCACCATTATATTTAACCGCATATGTGTCGACAACAATCACATTTGTTTGAATTTCAATGCCGATTGTTTGTCCACCTGGGATGAGATAGATGTCACTAGCTTTGATGGCTTGATTTTTACCAGAAACTTCAACAAATGGGAAGAATATGCAAATAGTTACAATAAGAAAAAAGAGACTAAGTTTTTTGTGACTAATTCCACTCACCTCTTTCGCTACAGACTACATACATATTTTTAACGCCTTTTGCGAAAGATATTTAACGAAAAAACGAAAAATATTTGGAATTAGCATTTACAAAACTTAGTCTAGCGGTTTTTTAACATATTTCTAGCTGTATCTAAGGTCATGGCGTCGACATTGGCCCCAGAAATCATCTTCGCAATTTCTGCTACCCGTTCTTCACCTGTTAGTTCTTTAACGATAGTATTAGTGCGATTGTTATTTTCAATTTTGGAAATATAGAGATGATGATCACTAATTGAAGCAACTTGCGGTAAATGCGTTATGCATAAAACTTGAGTGGAGTTGCTGATGCGTTTAATCTTTTGTGCGATGGCGCTGGCAGTAATCCCCGATACACCAGTATCAATTTCATCAAAGATAATAGTTGAAAGTTTTTGTTTTTCGGTGAGAATCGTCTTTAATCCCAACATGAATCTCGATAGTTCTCCACCACTTGCGACCTTAGATAAAGGTTTCACTGGCTCACCAAGGTTAAATGAGATATAGAAGTCAACAATATCGATACCTTGATTAGTGAAGATTTTATCGTTTAAATAATCATTTTCGCTTATTTCTAAATCGTTAAAGCGGATTTCAAAACGTGTATTTAATAAACGCAAATCCTTTAGATGCTCGATTAAACTACTTTCAATATTACGAGCAATCTTCATTCGTTTTTCGCGTAGATCAAATGCTAGTTTTAAGCATAATTTAAATTTGTCTTGTAATTTATTCTCATAATCGCGTATTAAAAAGTCGAAGTTTTCGATACGATCAATCTTTTCTCTTAACCCATTCATATAATCAATGAGTTCAGGTATTTCCATTTTGTATTTTCGTTTAAAACTTGAATAAATCGCTAAGCGAGCATTAATTCTATCTAGTTCAACAGGATCGTAATCTAAAGTTTGAATTTCATCATTTAAAATATTGATCAAGTCGTCTAATTGATAATAAATCGAAAAGAGCGTTTCACTCATCTCGTTATATTTTGTGCTAATGAATCCAAGTTTATTTAATATGGTTGCACTTTCATAGATATTACTAGCGGTGTTATTTTCACCTAATTTCTGATAAGCTAAACTAAGGTTTTCATATAACTTATCGTAATTATCATAGGATTTTTGCTTTTCAAAGAGTTCTTCATACTCATTTAGACTTAAATTAGCTTGTTTTAATTCATTAAGTTGGAACTCATAAAAATCCTTTTTTTCTTGATTAGTTTTATGTTCATTTATGAGGGTACGATATTCATGAATTAAGTCATTGTATTCATGTAAGATTTCTTGGTAATTTTCCAATAATTGGAAAAATTCATTATCCGCAAAACTATCTAACAAGTAGAGATAGTTGCTTGCTGATATTAAACGTTGCGTGTCGTGTTGGACATGGACATCAACGAGGAGATTACCTAATTGCTTTAACTGATTTACTGTAACTAATTGGCCGTTAATTCTACAGATATTTCGACCATTGCGAGCGATTTCGCGATTGATGATTAGCATCCCGTCGGCTACTTCAATTCCCATTTCCTCTAACAAACTATCGATTTGGGGATTGTCGTAATAGAATAAGGCTTCTACAACTGCTTTTTCTTTGTCAAAACGAATTACATCGGATGTGGCTCTACCCCCTAATAAGAGATTAATCGCGTCGATAATAATCGATTTACCACTTCCAGTTTCCCCTGTTAAAACCGTCATTCCCTCATTAAATTGAATGGTTAAATCATCAATAATCGCGAAATCTTTAATTTTTAACTCTTGTAACATATTTATCACCCACTCGCTAAGTTATGTGCCTCTGTAATAACTTGCTCAATATCTATTACGCAAGGCGTTGTCGCTTTTCCTTTCTTTAAATGGAGAAAAAATTCTATATTACCTTCGCTACCCTTAATTGGTGAATAAGTAAGATTTAACACCGTGTATCCATTTGCTTCACAAAAATTAATTAAGTTTGTAAGGACTTCTTTATGTACAGTTTGATCCCGTACGATACCTTTCTTACCAACTTGCTCCCTACCTGCTTCAAATTGTGGTTTAACTAAGGCGCATACCTCACCATCTTCAATCAAAATATCCTTTAAGACTGGTAAAATAAGTCGTAAGGAAATGAAGGAAACATCAATGGTCGCAAACTCAGGTTGACCATGGGTAAATAAATCTAGTGTCGCATAACGGAAGTTACACCTTTCAATGGTAACAACTTGTGGATGACTCCGCATTTTCCAATCGAGTTGATTATAACCGACATCTAAAGCATATACTAGTTTAGCACCGTGCTGAAGAGCACAGTCAGTGAATCCTCCCGTAGATGCTCCAATATCAAGAACTATTTTATCATTTAAGTTAATATTAAACACCTTTAAAGCATGTTCAAGTTTTAAGCCACCCCGTGATACATAGGGCATAAATTCACCTTTAACGGTGATTATTTTATTTACATCAACCTGTTCCCCTGGTTTTAAAACCTTTTCTTCATCTACATAGACAATACCTGCCATAACCGCACGACGCGCTTTTTCCCGCGTTGGGAAAAAACCTTGTTCGACTAAGAGAACATCAATTCGTTCTTTCTTCATTGGCTTCATCCTTTAAACTATTTATAAGTTTCAAAATACTTTCTTCGTCTAAATGTAATTCCTTATAAAGTAAATTGCGGTCACCTTGGCCAACATAGGTATCATTAATTGCCATACTATAAATGTTACTTATACTTAAGCGTTCTTTTTGGGCGAATTCTAAAATCGCGCTATTTAAACTACTTGTTCTGACTACTTCTTCAAAAACAATGATTGGCTTGTTTTCACTAATTAAATCTTTTAATAGTTTCTCATCAATTGGTTTAATAAAACGAGCATTGATAACTTTCGCATTGATTTGATTTTTGTCACATATGCTTTTGATATAATCTATTCCTGGACCATAAGTGATAAAAATATAATCTTCTCCTTCTCGTTCTATGGTCCATGAGCCTAGGGGAATATAGGTGAATTGATGTTCATCTAAACCTTCTGTTGACGCATTTCCCCTTGGATAACGAATAAAACATAACTTTTCTGATTTAAATGCTGTATATAGTAAATCATAAGCTTCATGGGCATCTTTTGGCATCATTATATAGGTATTAGGAATATGACGTAAGAAAGCAACATCGAAAATCCCTTGATGGGTTTCACCATCACCATCGACAAGGCCTGCGCGATCAACACCAACGACAACAGGTAGATCCTGTAAGGCTAAATCATGGTTGATTTGGTCATAAGCACGTTGGAGGAAAGTCGAATAGATGGATACGAAGGGTTTCATATTGGACATGGCAAGTCCTCCAGCGAAAGTGATAGCGTGTTCTTCCGCAATTCCTACATCGATAATTCGATCAGGAAAAGCTTGTTCAAAACTTTCAAGGGCTGAACCTTGTTTCATTGCTGGAGTAATCACCACGATGCGTTCATCCTCTTTCGCTAATCTCGTTACACCTTCACAAATGATCTTACTCCAACTCTTAACATTCGCTTGGCTTTTATTAAGAAATTCGCCTGTTTCTTTATTGAATGGACCTACACCATGCCAAATACCACGTTCATCATTTTCAGCGTATTTATAACCTTTACCTTTTTTGGTCACTAAATGAACCAATACAGGCTTATCAATGGTCTTAACTTTGTTTAAGAAATGGATAACAGTAGGTAAATCGTGGCCATCAATAGGACCATAATACTCAAAACCCATTTCTTCAAAAACATTGTTTTGGAGGAAAAAGGATTTTACACCATCGCGAATGCGTTTAGCAAGATTAAAGATATGCTTTTCTTTCTTGATTACACGTAAATAGATGTTCTTGGCTTTTTGGTAACGTCGACTTACACGCATTTTATTTAACATCACATTAACTGCGCCAACATTTTGCGAGATGGACATTTTATTATCATTTAGGATAACGATAACTCTCTTACCTGATTGTCCTAAATGATTTAATGCTTCATAAGCTAAACCGCTAGTTAAGGAACCATCACCAATGACTGCCACAACATGATAATCTTCCCCTTGTAAATCTCTTGCATATGCAAACCCTGTGGCTGCTGATATTGAGGTGGAACTGTGGCCCGCTTCCCAAATATCGTGTTCACTTTCGCGACGTTTCAAGAAGCCACTTAAGCCACCGTATTTTCTTAAAGTATTAAATTGGGCTGCTCTACCAGTTAAAATTTTATGTGTATAAGTTTGATGCCCGACATCAAAAATAATTTTATCTTTTGGGCTATCAAAAACTTTATGGAGTGCCACAATCAACTCTACCGTACCTAAATTAGGCGCTAAATGTCCTCCTGTTTGCGAAATATTATCTATCAAAAACTCACGAATTTCTTCGCACAGAGACTCTAATTCTTTAATTGATAAAGTTTTGACATATTCTGGATTTTTTATATCATAAAGCTTACTCATATTATCACTTCTTCCTTAGACCTTACTTATTGCGATCAATGATTAAGCGAAAAAGAGCTTCAAGTACTGCTGTATTCATACCAAGACTTTTAAGTAAAGTTAATGCTTTTTCATAGTGCACTTGACACGAATGTTTCGCTCCCTCTAAGCCTAAGAGTTTTACATATGTGGTTTTGTGATTCTTTTCATCTCTTAAAGTGTTTTTACCTAGGATGGCTTTATCTCCTTCGACATCTAAAATATCATCTTTAATTTGGAAAGCAATCCCAATATGTTCACCGATTCTTCGCATCTTTTCAATAATTACTTCATTTTGATTCGCAATAATAGCGCCTGCGACAAGCGCAAATTCGATTAACTTCCCTGTTTTATGTTTATTTATTTTAACCAATGTATCTAAATCAATTTCCGTATTTTCATTTTCAATATCCAATTCTTGTCCACCAATCATGCCATTAGCTCCAGAGCATGTGCTAAGTTCACTAATCAATCGCACTCTATCTGTAGGAGTTAAAAGTTCATCGGTCGCAATTAACCGATATGCATCAACTAATAAACTATCACCCGCTAAAATAGCGGTGGCTTCACCAAAAACTTTATGATTAGTAGGTAATCCCCTGCGATAATCATCATTATCCATGGCGGGTAAATCATCATGAATTAACGATGAGGTATGAATTAACTCTAAACAAGCTGCTGTTCGCAGACCTTTACTAATATCTGCTCCAAAGCCTTCGATAACTGCTAAAAGTAGTACTGGACGAATCCGTTTTCCCCCAGCATTATAACTATAAAGCATAGCCTCTTTTAATTTTGGTGCTAAGTCTAAACTACGTAAAAAGGTCCGATTTATTTCATCAATTTGCGGTACAACCTGATTAATGAACGCATCAAGCATTATTGTCTTCTCCTACTTTATCATCGCTAATTTTCACAACGAGTTTTTCGGCTTCTTTTAACTTATTAAAACAAAAACTATATAAATCTAACCCTTTTTTGTATAGTTCAATGCTTTCTTCTAAATTAGTTGTACCACTTTCTAATCTTTTTACGATTTCCTCAAGTTCGTTCATAGCTTGTTCAAATGTCTTTTCGGTCATAATCTTTCACCTCTTTACTAAGCACTTCACATTCGAGATTTCCATCTTTTAAATATAAAGAAATCTTGTCATTGATAATAACATCATTAACACTAGTTACTGCTTTATCATCTTTTTTAACTAAGGCATATCCCTTGTTAATCACATTTAAGGGATTAACAAGTTCTAGTTTATTAATTAGTTGCGAAAAACTATTATTTAATGAAGTATAAACACGTTCAAAAGCATAGTTTAAGCGATTAAATTTACTATTCAATGACTCCTGTAAATGAGTCAAATAGTTTTTTGGACTATGTTTATCTAAATTGGCATATAAACGATCTAATTTAAGATAATGTTGTTCATAGATTCGGTGAGGACTAATAAACACATAACTTGATCTAAGTTTTCTTAAATTTTGATAATGAAGATTTAGTCTACTTGAGATTATTTGGTTTAGATAGTCTTTTCGTTGCTCAAGTAGTCGTAATAAGTCAACTTTATTAGGAACAGCAAGTTCTGCAGCACCAGTTGGAGTTGGTGCTCGCAAGTCACTTACAAAATCGGCTATCGTAATATCCGTTTCATGACCCACAGCACTAATAATCGGTATTTTAGAGTTGAAGATGGCGCGGGCTACTTCTTCTTCATTAAAACACCATAAATCTTCAATAGACCCTCCACCACGACCTAAAATAATGACATCGATACCAGGGGTCTTATTTGCTTTTATGATGTTTCTTACAATATCGTCTTTCGCGTTCTCCCCTTGAACTAATGTGGGAAATAAAATAACTTCACATAAAGGATAGCGTCTTTCAATGGTCGTGATGATATCGCGAATCGCTGCTCCAGTGGGACTAGTAATAACGCCTATTCTTTTAGGATATTTAGGGATTGGTTTCTTATGAATTGGATCAAATAATCCTTCTTTAAAGAGTTTTTCTTTGAGTTGTTGAAAACGTAAATATAAATCCCCTAATCCATAGGGAGTCATCGATTCAACATAAATTTGATAGGAACCACCCTGTAAATAAATACTAACATAACCTTTAACAAGCACCTGTAAACCATCTTTTACCTCAAACTGGACATTGCGGGCATTTTTTAAAAACATAATAGCGTCGATCTGGGAGAATTCATCTTTTAATGTAAAGTAAAAATGCCCACTAGTATGGTGCTTAAAGTTACTTATTTCCCCTTTTAAATAAACATCTTGCAGGTTTTCATCATGATCAAAACAGTATTTAAGATACTTATTTAAAGCAGTAACCGTTAAGGGTTCTTTCATCATTAACGCCCACTTTCAAGGCTAACTCTAATTTTATCTAACAATTTATTATTAAAGGCACTTGTTTTAAAATCATCGATTTCACTATATTTTTTTGATAACTCGACTGCTTCATTAATAATAATTGCTGGATGAAGGTCCGGTCTAAACATAAGTTCATAAGTCGCAAAACGAATAATGGCTAAATCAACATAGTTTAAACGATTAATCTTATAGTTTTCTAAGTTTTGCGAGATAACCTCATCAATCTTATCGACGTTATCTAATACCCCACGAATACTCTCAAAAATATATTCAGTTGGGTCTTCTTTAATCTTCATTTGTTTCATAATGTAAGTGACAGTTTCTTCCAGTGCATTTCCAGACATTTCTATACTATATAGTGCTAAAACAATGATTTCACGTTCAGTTTTTCGTTTCATAGTTTCACCTTTACCTTAAAAAATTCATTAATATTATAACACAACATATTAAAATAAAAAACCACTATAATAAGTGGTTTAGAAATTAATATTCACTACATGGACATATATTCTTGATACATCTAAGGTTGTCATATTGAAGATAGCTTGTTTAACATTTTCTTGGACTTTCTTAGCTACTTTATGGATGGATTCACCATATTTAACATCAAGATATATATCAATCACAATGCCATTTTTCACTATTTCCACATTAACTCCGCCACGATGATTGCGGTTAAATGCTTCCGTTACTACTTTTGGTAGTTTTTCATGGATTTTCGCTACCCCTTCAACCTCAACTGCCGCATTTTGTGCAATAACTTCAAGTACTTTGGTGTTAACGTTAATTGTTCCGTATAATTGCTGATCATTGATGTTTAATTGAATATACTTTACTTCCATGGTATCCCTCCTGCAGTTAATATTATTATATATCATCAGGCGGAGTTAATGCAAGAAAAGGAATTAATATTTATTTAATTTACATCATTTATCGTGTATTTTACGATTACTTGCACCGTCGGACCAAACTCAGATTTTACCAATTTAATGATGTTATTAACCTCTTCTAATGATAGTTTATCGGTATAAACAGACACATTAACCTGGGTTTCTGTTGCACTGACAAACGCATCATCATAACCCATGTTGATGATTTGGGTTTCCACGAGGTTTTCTTTTTGCGCTAAGAGATAAATCTTTTGCATAGCTTCAAAAGCGGAGTTCTTTTGTTCAATACTAGCGGTTGGTGATGAAATAACCCCTTGCAAGGATACAATCATTGCTTGACGATCTTCATTCAATTGTTTTCTGAGTTGCTCGTATTCTTCACTCTTATTAACCACTTGTTGTTGTTTGGTTGTAGTTGTTTGTTGTTTATTGGTATTATCCGGCAGTGCAAAATAATAAATCGACAACATCACGATCATCACAATCATGAAAATCGTAACTTTACCTTGTGGTTTCATATTTAACCTCCTTGTAATCACTCTAATTAAAAATATGAAGTTTCTTGTAAAAAAATACTATTTTTACAAGGTAAAGTTATATAAAATTAAAAAGTATCAGTAATCTGATACTTTCTATTTTGCCCGTGATACGTATTTACCATCTGGATAACTTACGATAATCACATCATCTTGTTCAATGAATAATGGAACTTGAACCTTTAATCCAGTTTCAGTAACAGCTTGTTTAGTCGCATTGGTTGCGGTATCGCCTTTAACTGCTGGTTCACATTCGACAACTCGCATCGTAATTTTTTCAGGTAACTCAATACCAATGATTTCGCCATTATACATAATCATGGTAACTTGTAAACCTTCATATATGAACTTAGCGTCATTTTCTAAGTTGCTAGCAGCAATTTCGATTTGTTCATAAGTATCATTATTCATGAAAACATAGAAATCGCCTGTACTATAGAGATATTGCATCGTTATTTTATCAATGCGAGCGGGACGTAATTTATCAGTTGGACTGAGCGTGATATCGGCAATACTACCGTTGCGAATATTACGTAGTTTTAAACGCACAAAAGCGGCACTACGTGCACTCTTTACATGTTGGAATTCCAATACTTGATAAATATTATTTTCGTATTCAACTGTCATTCCATTACGTACATCAGAAACAGAAATCATTATTTAACCTCCTAAAGACAGTTTTAACATTCAATATTATATAAAAAAATGCTAAATTTGTCTATTATTTCCTTATTTTACTGATTAATTTTATTGCTTCAATATATCCTTCGAACCCTTTCCCACATATAGTTCCATCACAAACCTCACTAATAACACTAATTTTTCGAAAAGTTTCACGTTCATAAATATTTGATATATGCACTTCTATTTTCGGACAGGATAATATTTCTAAAGCATCTCTTAAGGCAAAAGAATAATGACCTAAAGCGCCTGGATTAATGACGATACCATCATAATTATGAAAAAAGGACTCATGAATAGCATCAATTAATACACCTTCATGATTGCTTTGCATAAAGTCACATTCAATATTATTTTCTAAACAATAGCTTTTTATTAATTCTTCTAAATCTTTTAAAGTTCTATTCCCATAAATATCTTGATTGCGAAAACCTAACATATTTAAGTTAGGACCGTTGATTATTCGTATCTTCATCTTGTCCTCCAAACCATAGAAATGTTTTTTACTTACATTATATCATAAAAACAAATCAAAAAAGTGATATCTTACGATACCACTTTCATGTTATTTAGAAGAATTTTTGTCTTGCTTGTTCTTTAACTTCTTGACTTACACTGAATGGGATTCTTGTTGTATAGCCACTACGTGCAGCCACAATCATCTTCGTTGGCCACTTAAAGATGTCTTGATTCCATTGAAGTACAGTATCATTGTATACTTCACGGGCAGCAGTAATTTCTCTTTGTAAGTAACTATTTTGTTGCATCGCATCAGCTAAAGCTCTGTGCGCTTTTAACTCTGGATAAGCTTCAAACGCCACATTGATTCTCCGCATCGTAGTATCGAGTTCAGTTGCTACTTCACTACGATTTTCTTCTGTTAAATGCACACCCCCGCGGAATTGAGCCACGGATTTCATAACATCTTTATCGAGTTCAATCGCTTTTTCGACAATCCCAACGACATTTTGAAGGATTTGAACACGTTGTTCAAGGTAATTATCGATTTGGGAAGCGTTATGTTGAATCTTTTGTTCAAGTTGTTGGAAATAGTTCTTTGCCTTAATTTTCATGATTAAGAAGATTAGACCAGGAATAATGCCTAAAACCCATAAAACTATTTCAAATATTAAAGATCCAACACCAACTTTTACAGGAATTTGTTTGTGGATGACATTGATATCACGACCATCAGGGTTAACTGGACCAGTTAATTCATCTAATTGATTTGCCATTTGTATCCCTCCATTTTATTTTTTTGACAATCGATTTATATAAGCTAAGAATTGCCCATAGATGAATACGTCTTTTTCATCTATAGCTTTCTTATTTCTTAACTCCTCAACTAATTGACGAATTCGTGCGCTGATGGGATGTTCTCTGTTTTCTTCCTTATCCTCATCAACGATATGAATATCTACCACTGTATCTTGACTGACAGGAATATATTCAGTCCAACGAACGGGTATGGAGTGGAGTCTACCATCCCCACCCATTTTAGTAACATAATCTACACGCTCTTCCGTGCGATAACCGTATGAAGTTACCACTACACGGTCATAATTATCTTTACTTTCAACTAATCTCGTTTTTAGTATGTTTCTAGTTCGTGATAACGGATGTATAAAAACTGTTTGGTTCATTAAGTTCGCAATATACTCATGTTGATAAAAACTCACGTAACCATCATATAAACCTTTATAAATGTATTCATGCGGTTTTTGTTGCACATATAAAGGAATCGCAAGGATTGGTGCGAAGGCAAAATAGATGTTTCTAAAATAGTTATCATTGTATTGGATAAACTTATTCTTTACTTCATCGAAATCATATCCATAAAAGTAACTGGGTTTAATATTTAATGGGAAATCTTCAAGATGTTCTGGATAAATAACATTGATCATCTTATCTTTATCAAAATCGAAATCATCACCAAACCCAATTTCTTTATCTTTCATCAGCTGTAACAATTGTTTCTGTGCTAAAGGAGTAAATAGAAGCCGGAATTGCACTTCATTATTACGATTATGAGCCCCAAATAATACTTCAAACTCACTGTTAGCCATGACAGTAAAGTTACTACCTTTCGCAGTACCCTTCTCTGCTAGTTTTTGTAGTTTCTTAATATCGCGATTCACTTTGCGTTGAATTTGCTTTTCAGACATTTTCTCAGCATCGGAATCATCGCGACTGAAAACTAGATCTGGTGCAGCTTCATTACCATATACCAAATATACTAGTTCATAATAATATGGACAAGGTTTTGTTACGGAAGCTGTTAGCACTTGCGAATGAGTTCTAGTAACTCTTTTCCCATTCTCATAATGAGTTTCCGTCCAAGTTATGGTAATTGAACCAGTGTATACCTTTGTGCCCATATAATGAACCAAATCTTTACAGACTAGGAAGGGATTGCCATTGATTGCGCCCGATTGAACGAATAAAGTGCTGCGATTTACATCTTTTTTCGCATTAAACCCGAATTTATGTACTAAGTACTCAAAACGCTTGGTATCAAACATTTTATCCATTTTTATTAATGGTAAGGTTTTTTGAAAGATTTCTTCCCGCATTCCATCTTTAAATAATGCATTGAGCGGTTGTAGTTGATTCCATGCTTCTTGGGTTAATGCGTTTAGTTGACTGTCAATCGTTAACTTCTCTTCGCGTAATACTTTCACTTTGGCGCTAATTTTTCTTATTAAGATGATAAATAAGATGATTAATCCGATACCTACAGGTATGGAACTCCAAAGTAATGCTGCGGGAATAACAGCTGAGTAATAGCTAAACGCTGCATACTCCAAAATAATAACGAGAATAATTCCTATTATTAGTAACGCTTTATATAAATTGTTTTTATTTATAGTACTTACAAGATGATCTTTTGTAGCAGTTAATTGTCTTATTTTCTTACATGTTTCGCGATTAGCTTCGACATCAATATTGGCTTTTTTTACTAACTCTTCAAAATATTCTTCCGCATTTTTGTGATGTAAATCCTTTAAAACATTTTTATAAGCCATTAAAGGTTCATAGATCATCTCGCCATCATACAGTTCACTCATCGTACGAAACTCCTTAACCCCTTATTTAATAATAAAAATAGTATAATGTTACATTTAATTATAAAGAATATATATATCATTTTCAAGTTGTTTCAATAATTTAAACAAAATGTTAAAAAATAGTAATATTATGTGATATAATTTTGACGAAAGGGGGTTTAGAACTATGCAATGGTACCACTATGTGTTAATATTCATCGCATCATTCTTGTTGTTTTCCATTATTCTCTCATTAATTCAAATTCGAAAAGCAAGTGTTAAACTTGATGCAGAAAACTTTCGCAACAATATGCGAAAAGGTCAATTAGTTGATGTTCGTTCACGTAAAGAGTTTCAAAGTGGTCATATTGTGGGTGCACGTAATATCCCACTGGATATGATTGTTCGTAATCAACACACATTAAGAAAGGACCAACCCGTTTTCCTCTATTGTTCAACGGGTAAACGTTCAAAACGAGCCGCCATCTTTTTATATACTAGAGGTTATAACGAAATCTATGAATTAAAAGGTGGTTTAAAAAATTGGAATTATCCTTTAAAATAGTATTGCATATTTAAAAAAACTATAAACCTTCCACAAGAAAGTTTATAGTTTTTTATTTTCAATCATTGTGATTATTTCAGTGACGATTTGATCAGGTGATTTGTTAACACAATTTATTTTGATATCTTTACTGTTTTCATAAAGGGGCAAACGCTTTTTTAATAATTGTTGTATTTTCTCACGAAGATTATCACTTCTTAATATTGGACGTAGTGAAATCTCATCATCGTTAACACGCTTTAAGATTGTATTCTCATCTACTTCTAAATATACGAGAATACCATTATTCTTCATGTATATGAGATTGTGAGGGTTTAAAATTATTCCGCCACCTGTCGCAATTACCGTATTCTCGGTTAAATCTAAAGATGTTAAGACTTTTGTCTCTACTTGGCGAAAGGTTTCTTCACCATACTTATTAAAATATTCAGCTATTTTCATTCCCATTTGTTCTTCAATTAATATATCGGTATCGAAGAAACGATAGTTTAACTTTTCAGATAATAATTTACCTATTGTTGTTTTTCCCGACAACATCATGCCAATTAAAAAGATATTCATCATTTTCACCCATAAACGATAGTATATGTATTCGTAGTAATATCGTAGTATATTATACCATATTCGTAGATATCGAGATAATATAACTCAAATCTAACTTCATATTGATTTGATTTAAACTTGGTGAAAATGATATAGACTTTATAATCATTTTCTATTCTCTGAATACCTCTATTAAGTTGAATATCATTTTCATTAATTTTTGTTTCTATTAGATGGATAGCACGTCGTTCTAATAATATCACATGATAATAATTATCAAGATTTTCATAATATTTTTTCGTATTTAAACTACATAAAACGACAAAAATGACTATATTTAATACAAAAATACAAGTAAGCAATGTATAAGGTAAGATAAATCCCTGCTTATGTTTTAGGTATAAAGATAATCCGTTTTTCATATACTACCCCATTACTTTCTACTATTCGTACATATATGAAAGGATAAACTTGCGTAAACGTTATAGAATCTACGTCTCTTAGAATTTGTACGAACACATTATTATAAATAATTCTTAACTCTTTATATCTTACTGTATAAGCTAATTGATAATCTTGATAGGATAAACTGATTTGGTTATCCGTTATTTCATATGTTGCCGCCCGATTCAAATGATATTGTAAGTGTTGGACATAATTCTCAATGATTTGATCCTTATTTATTTGTGAACTATAATTATAACTATTATTAAGTTGATAAAACATTTGATTAAGCAAAACAAAAAGATTAATCATCAAGCTCAATGACAATAGTAATTCGATGTAACTAAAACCAGATTTTTTCACAGATTAGTTGCTCCTTGTTAAATAAATCAATAAAAGTGATACATAGTTCTTGATTATTTAATATTAATTGATAATTATCACCTTCAATTAATTCTTTATCATCTTCATATAAAACCACATTCACAATTAGTGTTTTTTTCATTTCCAAGATGTATTTTTGATTAGCAGTTTGCATTTTTAAGTTATTAATTGGTATTAACAAATATAACATGATATTTAGAATAAGGATAATCGCAATTAATAACTCATAAAAGAAAAATCCTTTATTAGACACGTCGCACCACTCCACTACGATTATTGATGATAAAATTATATGTTTTTCCTTCACATGAAAGTGAAAAGTTTACTTGTGCACGTACAAAACCATGCTCAATTGTGACTTGAAAGAGTTTAGTTGTTAAATTACCATCAACATTGCGGTTAAATACTACATTAAGTTCATTACTTAAATAGTAGTAATTTCTACTTGTCATAACTAATTGCACTGGTACAAAATGTGTCAATGAATAAGCGATACTATAATTAAGATCAGCACTGAACATCCGATAAAAATTATCGATTTTTTTATCGCATTTTTGATTACTTTTAATTGGTAGTGTTATTAAAAACGAAGTGATGATGACAGCAATCAACATCACTTCGAGTAAAGTAAAAGCTTTTTTATTCATTATCTTCTTCTTTAATGATGGCAGTGTGATCTACAGGATTAATCTCTAATAATTTTCCATTCGGACAATGATCATATTTAAGATATTTATGCTCAATTAGTTCATCCATAGAATCAGGATAAACACCATATTCTAGATAATACGATTCAATTTGGGAGTTTACTAACATGATATAAGCATCACAGGTTTCACTTTGCAGGGATGCTTTTGATTTTGATGCGTTAGGAATAAGTAAATACATTAAACCAGAAATAACGACTAAAACTATCATTAATTCCGTTAAGGTAAACCCTCTTTTATTCATAATAATCTCCTTTCAAATATTATTGGTAATCTGAAACATCGGAAACATGATTAGATAATAGATACAAAAAATGTTTACTGATAGTAATAGGAAAAAGATAAATTGAAGATAATAAGTTATTTTTGCGAATTTATCAAACAGGAGGGAATCATAAAAGTAATGATAATCATTTATCACTCTTACTAAATCATTGGATTTAATTCCCATTTGTAGGTACTCGATTATGTTACGATTATAAGGCGTTAATTTAGGTAACTCTTTATCTCCAAGAAGTGCGAATGACAATATTTCTAGTTGATATATCTTGTTGTTTAAACTTTGTGTTAATAATCTGAATGCTTCATCAAGACTATATCCACAAACTAAAAGAATCTCAAGATACTTTAACAAGTTAATTACTCGATATTCTTTTATTAAGGGGATGAGATTACCTAGAGGTTTATAAACATTAATAATAATTACTATAATTAAAACCAATAATCCCATAATTTTTAATGAATTGAATGTTAAAAATGCAAACAACTCGTTATTTTGAAATTGATAATCGTTTAATAAGATTTTGACAACTGGATAGAGATTGATTCTAATTACTTCAAAACAAATAATCGCAAAACATAATAAAACTAATGGGTATAGTAAGACTTTGCTTATTTGTTTATTAACTTTTTGATAAAACTCCATTTGCTTAGCGACTAAAATAATAGCTTCATTAAGTTTATTCGTCTTTTCGCCAATTCGGATTCCTTCATAAATATAAGTTTTAAATTTTAGTTTCTTAAGTATTTGTGATAGCAACATTCCTTCTTGGAGTTTTTTGTCGATATACTCGATTTCTTTGTATTTTAAATGTTTAAGCATATTTAACGCTTCTTTTAAGGAATAACCTTTTCCTAATAAACGTTCAAGATTCTTGATGAAAAGATATTGATTAGGAAAGTTCATCTTTTCATCACCAACTCGATATGATAATCTTTAAGAATATCATCAATCGTACGATAATGGAAGGTTTTACCACTAGCTAATGATTCTAATGCCGAAAGAATTTGTTTCTGATTTAAATGTTCAAAAATAATCTTTTTGGTTTCTTCGTATACTACCAAGCGTTGATTAGTTACAAGCATAAGGGTTTGCTCAAGATCTAAACGTGATAAGCCAAATTCTATAAGTCGAAATAAGGCTTTTAATGCGTTAGTGGAGTGCATGGTACTTATTACTATATGACCAGTTAAACTTGCTCTAATGGCGCTTTTTGCGGTGTGAGCGTCTCTTATTTCACCAATAAAAATTATATCAGGGTCATGACGTAAAATCTCTTTTACACCCACATCATAGGTTACTCCTGCATGTTCATTAACTTGGAGTTGGACTAATCCTGTTTCAAAATGTTCAACAGGATCTTCAATCGTAACAATAGATAATCCCTGTTTCTTAAGTTGATTTAGTAAGTTGTAAGTAAGTGTCGTCTTACCAGAACAAGTTGGTCCTGTAAGTAATATTAAACCATGACTTTGATTAAGATATTCAAAGAAAACTTTTGCCTTTTCTGGCTCAAGTAGTAGCGTACCAACATGGTCATGATAATGATTGTGATTAATACGTAAGACGATACTTTCGCTTTCATATGAGGGCAGTGTTGATATTCTAATTCGCATTAAGTTATTATTAATCCTAATGTTTAGAGCACTCGATTGGGGACTTTTCGAAATATTTAAGTTCATATTACTCATAAATTTTAAATATAATACTAACCGCTCATAGAATTCATATTTAATTTCTTTATAATGGGTAAGTTGTTCATTAATCCGCATTTTGATGTTACAGTATTTATTATCACAGATAAAATGAATATCGGTAGCTTGTAACTGTAAGGCATCACTTACGATTTTTTCGAGAAATTGATTAAACTCGATAGTTTCCCTCCTCTCTTGCCCTCCGCTCTTATATACGCAATAAGGACAGTATTTTAGTTAAAGGAAAAATAAAATAACGGATATAAACCCTATGTTTATATCCGTTATTTAATGTAAATATTATAAGCTAACTCATATTCGATTGTAGTAGCTGGACCATGTCCAGGATAAACGATGGTGTTTTTAGGTAAGGTTAAAAGTTTCTCTTTAATGTTCTTAATGAGTTCTTGTTGGTTTCCACCATAAAAATCAGTTCTTCCAATACTTAATTTAAAGAGAGCATCTCCAGTAAGAACTACACCTTCTTTTTCAAAGTACAAGCAAATACCATCAGGACTATGTCCTGGTACATGGAAGATCTTCACTTTAAATCCTTCGATTTCCGTAGTATTCTCATTTATTGTTGATACCATGACATCAGGATGGAGGATTAAAGGTTGATAGATGCGGAATTTACCACTTACATTTTTCATTGGATCATATAGTAACTCTAGCCCATTGGGATGAACATATAAAGGAACATCTAACTTACAATTAAGTTCGTTACAGGCAATGAAATGATCAAAATGAGCATGAGTTAAAACAATACCTAATACCTTTAAATTATCTTTCGCAATAACCTCTAAAATACCATCGGCATTACTACCCGGGTCTATTATTAAACATTTTCCCTCTTCAATGACAAAATAAGTGTTCACATGCAACTGATTAGCAGTGAAAGTTTTGACGATCATTAATTATTCTCCTTTGCGAGGTATGCTGCACCATATATACCCGCATCATTACCTAAAGTGGCTAGTTTGAACTCTGTAGTCTCCGCAATTCTTGGGAAAGCATATTGTTTAAAGTATTTCTTAACAACATCGATAATAATATCACCAGCTTGTGATACTCCTCCACCAAAAACAAAGGCTTGGGGATTAGTGACAACACCGATCATCGCACAAACAAAGCCCAAATTCTTGCCAAAAATCTCGACCACTTCCGAAGCAAGTGGATCATTAGTCTTGGCTTCGTCAAAAATAACACGTGCACTTAATGCATCTACACTCCTCAATGTTGAAGGAATATTAGTTTCTTGAAGTAACTTTTTTGCGATATTGACAACACCAGTTGCGCTAGCAACTGTTTCTAAGCAACCTGTTTTACCGCAGTTACATTTAAATCCATCTGTAATAGTTGGACTATGACCAATTTCTCCACCAGCTCCGACAAAACCATCTACAATCTTGTCATCAACAATTACAGCACCACCAACACCAGTACCTAAAGTGATAAAAATTACATTTTTATAACCTGCTCCTCCACCTTTCCAGAGCTCGCCTAAGCCAGCGACATTGGCATCGTTACTGACAAACACTGGTAGTCTTAAGAGTTTTTCTAATTCTGCTTTTACATTTACTGTACCCCAACCTAAATTAACACAACCATAAACGATTCCCTCTGATACTGGCCCTGGTACACCAATTCCTACCCCTTTTATCTCATCCTTATTAATGTTTTTTTCTTCCATATGCGTATTTAATGCCTTTGTTACATCAAATAATACATAGTTGCCGTTATCCTCTTTATTGGTAGGTATTTGAAAACTATCTAATAAACTACCTTCGTAATTAAAAAGGCCCATTTTTATTGAGGTACCACCAACATCAACACCATAAATATATTTACCCATAATATCCTCCTTAACTATTAATCACTTTATTTTAACAAATATTTCCTTATAAGTAAATTTAGATTACTAAAAGAAAAATAAAAAAAACTGACCAAAAGATCAGTTTTTCCTTATTTCTTTTCTCTATGAATGGTTGATTTATTGCATCTTGGACAATACTTCTTCAATTCTAAACGCTCAGTAGTCTTACGTTTGTTTTTTGATGTAATGTAATTTTGTTCCTTGCATTCAGAACATACTAAAGTTAGATTTACACGCATTAATTTAACCTCCATTCGTATACGAATATTATTATATTTAGGCGTTGCAACTACTATATTATAACATGTTATTGTAGATTTTCAAGAGTTTTAATGTTTTCCATATTAATATTCTTATATAATCAACATCTATAATACTAAAATATCTGTCCTGTAGTCTTCATTATCATCTATATCTATAATATTTTCAATACTTTTCCTATCCAATTATACTCCCTATTCATAATATTTTTTATAAGGTTTAAATTATCGTCCTTATTAACATATCAATCAATGTAGATACCGTTAACTTACCATTCATATATTAACATTACATTTATAGATATTATTATATAAATTAATAATAAAAAAAAGACACACTTGATAGGCCTTAAGCAATTTCTATCAAGTGTGTCTCATTAATTTATATTACTGAATTACTTCTTTAATGCTTCATCGTAACGTTTTTCTACTTCTTCCCAGTTTACGATGCTGAAGATTTTATCTACGTATTCTGGACGACGGTTTTGGTAATTTAAGTAATAAGCATGTTCCCAAACGTCAATGATTAATAGAGTTGTCTTTCCAATACTACAAGCAGCATCTTGATTCTTAGTTTGAATGATTTCAAGTTCTTTTGTCTTATTATCTAGTACAAGTTGACCATAACCAGAACCAAAAACACCTTTAGCTGCTTGGGCTAACTTTTCTTTCATCGCTTCAAAACTACCAAAAGCCTTATCGATAGCTTCTTTTAATTGACCTTTTGGTTCACCACCACCGTTTGGTGAGAGATTAGCCCAGTAAAGATTGTGGTTGTAATAACCTCCACCTTGATTAATGACTTGTTGTCGAATGCTTTCAGGAATCGCTTCTAAGTTGCTTAATACTTCTTCAATTGTTTTACCTGCAAATACTTGTGGATTTTCCTCTACGATTTTGTTTAGATTAGTTAGATACGTTTGATGATGTTTCGAGTAGTGGATTTCAACGGTGCGTGCATCAATTACAGGTTCTAACGCATCATAAGCATAGGGTAATTTGGGTAACTCATATACCATCGGATATACCTCCTTAAAAATTAAATTTATTGTAATAAGGTGTAAATATTGCTATAATGAGAATGTTATAACAATATTTACACTTATATTATACACCTTTTATTATACAAGTTTTAAGTAATTTTATAATTAGAAAGGAATCGAGATATGTACAAGCGAACAGATACACGACCAGTTAGAGTGGGTAATGTGATAATTGGTGGGCAAAATAGCGTTGTTATTCAAAGCATGACTAATACAAAGACCAAAGATGTTGAGGCAACTGTTAGACAAATCAATGAGTTAGAAGAAGCCGGTTGCCAAATTGTAAGATTAGCTGTTTTAGATGAAGAAGATGCTCATGCGATTAAAGAAATTAAGAAAAGAACGCATATTCCCCTTGTTGCTGATATCCACTTTCAATATAAATATGCCTTAATTGCGATTGAAAATGGCATTGATAAGGTAAGAATCAATCCAGGTAATATTGGTAGTGAAGATAAGATTAAAGAAGTTGTTAATGCCTGCAAACTCGCAAGAATCCCTATTAGGATTGGTGTTAATAGTGGATCATTAGAAAAACATATCCTTGAACAATATGGTCATCCGACCGCAGAAGCAATGGTCGCAAGTGCTAAATATCATGTTGAGTTACTAGAAAAATTTGATTTTCGTGATATTGTCATTTCCTTAAAATCATCAGATACCCAAATGACCATTCAAGCATATAAGCTTGCGGCAGAAACCTTCCCCTATCCGCTCCATTTAGGAATAACTGAAGCGGGAACCAAATTCACAGGTACGATTAAAAGTGCTATTGGTTTAGGAATTCTTTTAAATGAAGGTATTGGGGATACGATTAGAGTATCACTATCCGATGATCCTGTTGAAGAAATCGCTGTATGTAAAGAAATCCTCAAAAATTTTAACCTCATTAAGAATGTCCCAACCCTCATTTCTTGCCCTACTTGTGGGAGAATTCAATTCGATTTAATTCCTGTTGCCAAGGAAATCGAGAAATTTCTCCAAAATATTCATGCTGATATTAAAGTAGCCGTCATGGGATGTGCAGTAAATGGCCCAGGTGAAGCCCGTGAAGCTGATATAGCGATTGCGGGAGGTAAGAATATGGGTATGCTTATCAAGAAAGGTCAAATAATAAGAAAAGTCAATCAAGAAGATATGGTAGATGTATTAAAAGAAGAAATCTTAAAAATGGTTGAAGAACGCAATCAAACCACCTAAGTGATTAGGTGGTTTTATTATTGCACGTCGCGATAGAACAAATAGTAGTCCATCGTAACACGTATTTTATTGTTTGATCCACCGGTAGGAAGAGTATAACGAATACTACCGATATAGATTAATCTGACACTCCCTTGCAGTTGATCGAGAAATGTATTAAGTTCTTCAAGATCATCAACATAAAAGTTGATGGAAATTTTTACCGCTTTTATATCTTCAAAACTAGATAAGTTTAAGCTTTTTGGTAAATCTATTGAATCCGAAAAACTGATTAATTCAGCATCTGATAATAGAATTGGTCTTTCAACATAGTTTAATAATATTTCTTGGCGATTTAAGCCATCAGGGATGTAATGTGAATATTTATTATCTTCTATCACATAACGATTTAATCGACTAATATTAAGGTTAATTAAATCTATTTTACCCAAACCACCAGTATATTCTTCTAAGGCAGCTCTCTCTTGTTCTATTTGCAGTTTTATTGAATTAGTAATCACTGATTTATATATGTAATAAGTCGCAAATGATAATACCACGATAAGAAGAGTCCATACGAAAGAACGATAAATATTTTTACTCATAATAACTACCTACTTTCGGTATATAGTTATAGCTTTCATGATTAGGATCGACTATTAAATAAATTTTTATCGTGGTTTTATAGGAATGTTGATTATTATCATCTTGTACAAGGGTATAATTACCAACACTTACATTACTTACATATTTAATCCTACTAAGGTTTGATTCATAATAAGTGATATCAGTTAAATCTTTAAATGTCATTGTTACAGTAAATGACATATCGGCTTCACTAAAATAAACTGTATCTAAGACACTACCAACCGGGCGTAAACGTTGATTATTTATCGGATTAATTAAGTCACTTACCCCTAAATTATCATGTACATCGATATATTTCGCTGTTTCGGTAAACATTAATAGGATTTGATTAAAATCAAGTTGATGATCCATGATAGTGAATAATGGGGTGTTATTTTTATGATAAATATTATCATAGAGGAAATTATACTTATGTAAAAGACGTTGATATTCAAGTTCCTTTTCCATTTTTTGTCGCTTAATTTCGTTTAACTCATTACGATATCCTGATAGAGGGACATATACCACTATTAAATTAATTATCACAAAGATCATCACAATAATCCAAGATACTAACCGCAGAGTATAGTCACGTTTAGCCTTTTCTGGTAAGAGTTTTATATTAATTTCTGTAATTCCTCTTGATTTTACTCTTCTTCTTTTCATAATCTCACCACTTAGATACTCATTGCGATTGGTAAGTAGTAACGCATGATGTCTTTACTAATATTAGTTTTTACAGGGATATCTTTAATGAGTTCAACTTCGATGTCAATTCTCTCACTGATGATTTCTTGTAAATTTTTAGTAAAGTTTGTATCAGTATAAATAACAATCTTTTGTACAGTTTCTGTATTCTTCATAAATTGATATTGGAAGAAGTGACAGATTCTTTCAATAACATCAAGTATTTGGTCTATATATAAATCTTCATCATAGTTTTCAATTTCAAAGGTGTCACGAAGCGATAGAATTGGTATTTCATTATCAAATACAGTAAGAATATGTGAGTTTTCTTTAATCTGGGTAAACATGGTAAAGCGTTGGTCGTTAATCTTAAGTTTCTTACTAAATAGGTATAATTTTCTAACTAATAAAGGAGAAATAAAGGAGTCTACAACCGTTTTACGATGCTTTTGGATGATTTTTAAGTAGGAGACAATGATATCCTTAGAAGTAGTAAACATTACTACTTCTTTTTCATCTTCATCAGTCTTATCACTATAAGTGTAATCAACCACATCGATAATTGGATCTTTATAAGGTAATGATTGTAGTGATTCTTCTAGTTCAAGTCTTAGATACTTCTTTAAATCATCACCTTTAAGATATTTAGGTACCTTCATTTTTTTAATAATTAAGTTTTGATCAGGAATCATTAACTTAACAAAAGGACTAGTTAAGCGGTATTTTCTAAAAATGGTACCAAGAATTTTACTTAACAGATTTTCATCCATGATTTTACCATTCATTATAGTACCACTTTTCAACTTCACTTCCCCCACTTTTCTTACAGTTAAACTTCGTTCATCGACCAAGGCGAATTTAATAAAGTTATCTGTGAACATTAGATTAATCATATTCTTACGAAAAAGCATCGATTCTCACCTACATATTTAATAATATATTGAAATACCAATCTATAATATCTGGACCAAAGAAGTATGTTATTAAACTTCCAATAGCGATAAAAGGTCCAAAGGGAATAGGACTATTCTTCTTTATTATTTTAAATAAACTTAAAGATAAACCAATTATTGTGCCAATAATTGAAGCTAAAAATAGCGACATAAGTGTAAGTTTAAGTCCTAAAACTAAACCTATTATACCATATAATTTAATATCTCCGCCACCCATTGCATCTTGTTTATATATTTTTTTCCCAATTATAGCGATACTAAATAGTAATCCAAACCCAAATATACCACCAATTAAGGTCTCTAAATAAGGGTGGAGATTAAAAGTAATAAAATCCTCTGGAATTTTAAAAATTAGTCTTAAGATTATTATAGATATTAAGAAGAAGATTATTACTGAATCTTCAATCAACATGTATTCTAAATCTGATACACAAATGATAACAAATAAACTAACAAAGAAAACACTAACTAATAACTCCCCACTATAACCAAACACAAAATAACTAAGCATAAATAGTATACCAGTTAATAACTCAAATATTAGGTATTTTGGCGAAATATGCGATTTACAGTTTCGACATTTTCCACCAAGAAATATATAACTAAACACAGGTATTAATTCATACCAACTTAGTTCATGTCCACATTTAGGACAATGACTTCTAGGTTTATGTAAACTTTCACCTGCAGATAGTCTTAATCCTACTACATTATAAAATGATCCGAAACATAATCCAAAAACAAATAAACATATATAGATAAATACTTCCATTAATACCACATCCCTAAATAGTATCTAGTAAAAAACCAAGACCAATAGGTCTTGGTTTTTTCTACAAGAAAATTATTATTCAAAATGCTTTCTTGAAAGTTTTTCTGGATTTTCTGATTCTTTTCCAACTATGGTAACAGGTTCTTTTAAATTAAAGCCATTATATTCAAATACTATTAGTACAACAGATTCAATGTTACCTTCTGAACTAACTACTACTACTACATAACCCTTAGTAACATCTTGGAAATCGGTGTCTAATTCTATTTCTTCTACTATTTCTTCTACGTACTCTTCTACATCGACATCATCGACATCACCAATTGTGAATACATACGTGCCACTTTTTTCAGAAATAACATATTCTGCTAATGCTTCAGTCTTAGCAGCACTCACAAACATATTAGCTTGTGCTACAACTGTATCCATTCTTGAGTTTTTGATTAATCTGTTAACAGTTGGAAATGCAATAGCAGCAATAATCCCTATAATAACGATAACTGCTAATAATTCGAATAGTGTCATCGCCTTTTTTGTAAGTATATTTTTCATTGTTTTCTCCTCCTATATTTTTAAAATATATTATTATATTTTGAAATAATTATAACATTAGATTAAATAAAGAACAAGCAGAATATGAAAAAATTTTATACAATTTCACGAATAATGTAAAATACTAACAATATTACATTAATAATTATCTGAATGATTTCCTATTATTAT
>Ga0134103_1000640_pt1 | contig 40658 bp, 36 predicted proteins | sample 14_taG_2_FD_94445 | JGI IMG/M metagenome (GOLD analysis project Ga0134103, IMG submission 94445) | Switchgrass degrading microbial communities from high solid loading bioreactors in New Hampshire, USA - 14_58_20_212_A1 metaG | ecosystem: Engineered > Bioreactor > Semi-continuous > Anaerobic >...
CGACCTGCACGCGGTGATCCACCTGCCGGTCGTGAGCGGCGAGCAGGTTCTGGGTGAACTGCTGCTGGGCAGCCGGAAAGCGGGCTTCTTCTCGCCGGGCGATGTCCGCTCGGCGGAGATCGTGTCAGGACAGGTCGCCGCCGTGGTGGAGAGACCGGCCCGGGGGCAGAGCGACCACCAGGCTGCTGGGGCGGCTCCAGGCGTTCTCGCCAGAACGGACGCATCTCAGGCGTATCTCCGCCCCAGCAGGGAAGAAGTGCTGCTCGAATCCACACGTCAGATCAGCGCCCGCTGGGGTCTGGAGATTTATCTGACCCTGGAAGCCCGGAGCGAGACGTCCGCGAACGGCTCCGGAGAACCTTCAGATGGGCCGGCGCTGCGGTTGATCGGGCAGAGTGGCGTGCCAGCCGGGGTCAACCCCGAAGCCCTGCTCGGTCAGCGCAACCCCATCCGTCAGGCAGCACAGAGCAGACAGGCGCTGCTGATTGCCGATTTGAAAGAGCATCCCGAATGGGAGAACTCCCCGCTGCTGCAGGCACTGGGTCTGCAGGCGCTGATCTGCCTGCCCATCCTGGAGAACGAACGGGTGGAGGCGGTGATCCTGGCCGGCAGTAAGAGTGCACTCTCCCCCTTCATCCCGGCCGACGAACAGCACCTGCGCTTAATCGGCGGCCAGACGGCCATCGCCCTGGAGAACATCCGCCTGCTGGCGGAGGCCCGCCGCCGGCTGCAGGAAGTCAACCTGCTGCTGGACTTCACCCGCAGGATCGCCGGGCTGCAGCGGCAGGCCATCCCGGAGCGCTCCGGCAGCACGGCAGACATTGCCCGCCTGCTGCTCGACAGCGCTCTGAGCGCCGTCCCCACGGCTCAGGCGGCTGCGGTGTTTCTGTGGGACCGGCCTCGAGAACTGCTCATCCCACAGGCTGTTAGCGGTTATGCCAGCCAGGCGGCGCTCATGGAGATTGCCCTGCAGCGCGGTGAGGGGCTGCCCGGGCAGGCATTTGCAGACAACCGGGCCATACGCATCGCCGAGGTGGATTTCGCCCGCCACTACCGGCTGAACCCAGAAAACCTGCTGCGCTTCCGCAACGCCGCAGCCGGTGCATCTCCAGTCTCCAGCATGGTCGTGCCGCTGAGCGCCTTCTCGCAGGCAGCGCAGGACACGGACAGGCAGGACTCTGGCCCGGAAAGCGAACCCTTCGGGGTGGTCGTGCTGGAACATTATCAGGCTGCAGGGGCCTTCACCCCCGAAGATGAAGCCCTGATTGCCTCTCTGGCCCGCCAGACCGCCCTGGCGCTCGAAAACGCCGGCCTTTTCTGGGCGGCGGAGCGGCGCGCCCGGCAGCTGCAGGCGCTCAGCGAAGCAGCCGCCGCCACAGCGGCCAGCCTGCAGACTGATCAGCTGCGCGCTGCGCTGCTCGACCGCCTGGGCGCTGTGCTGCCTTACGACACCGCCACCCTCTGGCTGCCCGCCGGACGGGAGGCCCCCCTGCAGACCATGGTCGTGGCCGAAACGCGCGGCTTTGAGGACCGTGAAACGCGCCGGGGTTTGAGCGTGAACATCGAAGACAGCCGCCTGCTGAGCGAGATGATCCACAGCGGGGAACCGCTGTATGTCCCCGATGTCCGCCTGGACGCCCGCTTCCCCGCCATCGTGGAATACGAGCGTCTGTCCTGGCTGGGCGTGCCTCTGGTCGCCTCGAACCGGGTCTTTGGCGTGATCGCCCTGGAAAAGGCCGAGGCGAATTTCTACACCGGCGACCATATTCAGCTGCTCAGCGCTTTCGCCAGCCAGGCCGCCGTAGGCCTGCAGAACGCCGATTTGTACGAGGAAAGCGTGCGCCGGGCGCAGGAGCTCGACATGCGCTCACAGCTCCTGGGAGTGCTGTACCAGCTCGCGCGGGAGCTGAGCCGCTCTCTGGATCTGGACCATATTCTGAACAGCGCCATCAACGGTCTCTCGCAGGTGGTGCAGGCCTCCTGCCTGTCGGCCGTGCTGTTCGATGAGGGAGACCGCCCCAGCCTGGAAGCTGAGATGGGATACAGCGAGGCCGCCCTTCCGCTTTCCCTGCCCCTGGCACCGCTCTTTGAGCGCCTGCGGGAGACGCAGGGCATCTTCCACACCGAAGACTGGAGCAGCGAAAACGAGCTGCAGCCCCTGGCAGCCTTCCTCCAGGCGCGCGGCACGCGCTCGCTGCTGGCCCTGCCGCTGACCACCGGCGAGCACACTCACGGCATCTTCCTGGTGCACAACGATCAAGCCTACCGCTTCAACACCGGTGAAATCGAGCTGGCCCGGGCGATCTGCAACCAGGCAGCGGTTGCCGTGCAGAACGCGCGCCTGTACGCCGAGACACGCAGCCTGAGCCAGGACCTGGAAGCGCGCGTCCTCCAGCGTACCGCCGAGCTGGAGCGCGAACACCGCCGCACCGAGACGCTGCTCAAAGTGATCACCGAGTTGAGCGCCAGCCTGGACCTGGAGCAGGTGCTTAACCGCACCCTGCGCGTGCTGCAGGAGATGGTGGGCGCCAGCCACATCAGCGTGCTGGCCAGGCAGGGCGGCGAGCCGGAGCTGCACCACCTGGCGGCTGTCGACAGCGGTGAATCCATCCATATCGAGCCGGTGGACCGCCTCCTGGCCATCTGGGCCGTTCAGAAGCGCCAGGCCGCCCTGACGGATGACCTGCAGCAGGACGAGCGCTGGCCAGCCCTGGCGGAGACAGACAGCGGCGTGCACAGCGCCATGATCGTCCCCCTGGTGGTGGGCGCCGAGCCGCTGGGCGCCCTGCTGCTGTATCACACCATGCCCGGCTGCTTCACCCTCGACCAGCTCGAGATGCTGCAGGCCACCGGCAACCAGATGGCAATCGCCATTAACAACGCCGGTCTATACCGCCTGCTGCGCGATCAGGCCGAAGACCTGGGCGCCATGCTGCGCGACCAGCAGGTTGCCAGCAGCCGCTCCATGGCCATCCTCGAGGCCGTGGCCGACGGGGTGCTGGTGACCGATGCCCGGCAGAACATCACCCTGTTCAACCGGGCGGCGGAGAAGATCCTGGGGTTGAGCCGTGACGAGGTCACTGGAAAGTCTCTCAAATCCATGACCGGCCTGTTCGGCCGGGCTGCCCGTTCGTGGCATGAGACGATCCAGAAATGGACCCAGGATCCGGCCAGCTACCAGCCCGGCGAGCTGTACGCCGGGGAGATCACCCTGGAGGACGGGCGCGTGGTGTCGGTGCACCTGGCGCCGGTAATCCTGCGCAGCGACTTCCTGGGCACTGTCTCGATCTTCCAGGACATCACCCACCGTGTGGAGGTCGACCGGCTGAAGTCCGAGTTTGTCGCCACGGTGAGCCACGAGCTGCGCACGCCGATGACTTCAATCAAAGGCTACGTGGATATCCTGCTCATGGGGGCCGCCGGCCTGCTGAGCGACCAGCAGAAGCGCTTCCTGGAGATCGTCAAAGTCAACAGCGAGCGGCTGATCGTGCTGGTAAACGACCTGCTCGATATCTCCCGCATCGAATCGGGCCGGGCAGCGCTTTCCATCCAGCCCCTGGACCTCACCAGCCTGGCCCGTGAGCTAACCACGGGCCTGCAGCAGCGCTCCCGGCAGGAAGAGAAAACGCTCACCATCACCTGCGAGGCGGACCCCGACCTGCCGCCCGTGCAGGGCGACCCCGAACGGGTGCGCCAGATCCTCTCCAACCTGCTCGACAACGCTTACCAGTACAGCACCCCCGGCGGCCGCATCGACGTGCGCCTGCATGTCGACAACGGTTTTGTGCAGGTAGACGTATCCGACACCGGAGTGGGCATTCCGCCCGATGAACAGGAGCGCGTGTTCGAGCGCTTTTTCCGCGGCGAGGGCCCGCTGACGCTCGGAGTCCCCGGCACCGGTCTGGGGCTTTCCATCGTACAGAATCTGGTGCAGATGCACAACGGGCGTATCTGGCTGCAGAGCAGCGGCGTCCCGGGCGAGGGCACCACATTCTCCTTCACCCTGCCGGTTCACCGCCCTGAAATATAAAGCCCATCCAGTGGGCCTCTGGCAGCCGGAGCATCACAGGAGCAATATGACCAGAATTTTGATTGCCGACGACGAAAAAGATATCCGCGACCTGGTAGCTTTCACCCTGCAGTTCGCCGGTTTTGAGGTGACGCTCGCATCCAACGGAGAAGAGGCCTACCAGAGCGCCCTGCAGGTGAAGCCTGACCTGGTCCTGCTCGACGTGCGCATGCCGCGCATGACAGGCTATGAAGCCTGCAAGGCGATCAAAGCCGAGCCGTCCCTGCAGCATATCCCAGTCGTTTTCCTGTCTGCGAAAGGGCAGGAAAGCGAGGTGCAGGAAGGGCTGGACTCCGGGGCAGCGGAGTACATCGTCAAGCCGTTCTCGCCGGACCAGTTAATCGCCCGCGTTAAAGCGGTTCTGCAGCAGGTAGAGTCGAAAGCTTAGCTGCCGTTATGAGTGTGCTTGTCCTGCAGGATGAAATCGTACATTACGAAGTGCTCGGGCGCGGCCGGCCGCTGATCTTTTTGCACGGCTGGGTGGGATCCTGGCGCTACTGGGTGCCGGCCATGCAGGCAGCCTCGGCCTCTTACCGCGCCTATGCCCTCGATTTCTGGGGCTACGGAGAATCATCCCGCAACACCTCCCTGTATTCACTGGAAAACCAGACCAGCCTGCTGGGCGATTTTATGGACCAGATGGGCGTGGTGAAAAGTGTGCTGGTCGGCCACGGGCTGGGCGCCATCGCTGCGCTGCAGTTCGCCTGCCAGAATCCGGACCGGGTGGACCGCCTGATGCTCACCGCTCTCCCCGGCCCCTCCCAGCCGCTGCCCGCGCGCCTGCGGCGCGGTTCCATGGATGACCTGGTCGACTGGCTGCTGGGAAAATCGCCCGAGCGCCAGGTGGAGCGCACCGAATCGCTGCGTGCCGACGAAAGAGCGCTGCAGCGCGCGCTGCAGGCTGTCGAGCAGCTTGACCTGGCCTCCCTGGCCTTTCGCCTGCAGCGGCCCTGTCTGCTGGTTTACGGGCAGAATGACCCGCTCGGCGAGCCCGGCACACCCGACCTGGCTGCCCTCCTGCCCGGACACTTCCACCAGGTATTTTTTGAACAATCGGGGCACTTTCCCATGCTGGACGAGCCCGCCAAGTTTAACCGCCTGCTGGCCGACTTTCTGGCCCTCAATTCGGCAGAGAGCCTGCAGCAGCTCCAGTTGAAAGAGGAATGGAAGCGCCGGGTGCGGTAGGGACTTTCATCTTCCGGGCTTGACATCCCCTGAACCTATCAAGTATACTGATCTTACAATCTATTTTGCACGGGGAGCCTGTGAGGACAGGCTGAGAGGAGGGCGTTACCCTCGACCCGCGAACCTGATCCGGGCAATACCGGCGGAGGGATTGCAGACTCTCAGATACCGAACTCTCCCCGACATCGAGGAGGGTTTTTTTATTGCGCACCATCATCCTGGCGAATGGGGAACTGAACGACCTGCAGGCGGCGCGCGCCGCGCTTAGTAACTACGATCTCTTGATTGCCGCAGACGGCGGCGCGCACCACTGCGCCGCACTGGGCGTCACACCAGATGTGCTGATCGGAGATCTCGATTCGCTGGGAGCGCAGGAACTCGAAGCCTTCCGCGCTGCCGGGGTAAAGATCATACGCTATTCCACGCGCAAAGATTACACAGATCTGGAGCTGGCGGTGCGGTATGCCCAGGAGCAGGGAGCCGGCGAAATCGTCATTCTGGCAGCCCTGGGAGCCCGCTGGGATATGACCCTGGCCAATCTGCTGCTCCCGGCCGCGGCGGACCTGTCCCGGCTGCGCATCAGCCTGCTGGACGGCCCGCAGGAGATCCTGCTCGTCTGCAGTGGAGAGGAGCTCGAACTGCGCGGCCGGCCGGGCGATACGGTCTCGCTGATCCCGCTGGGCGGCGACGCTCACGGGCTGACCACGCAGGGGCTGGAATACCCTCTGCACGATGAAACCCTATATTTCGGAAAGACGCGCGGCATCAGCAACGTCCTCACCAACTCCCGTGGCAGTGTGCGGGTCAGAGAGGGGACTGTGCTGTGTGTCGTGATACATCAATAGGAAGGCAGATATGAAACGCGGAACGATTTTACTGGTAATCCTGGTCCTGCTGCTGGCGGCCTGTGCCCCGGCGGCGGAAACCGAAAGCCCCCCGGTCCAGGAGACACCGCAGGTTGAAAACGGCGGAGAGCGGCGCACGCTGACGGTGATGACGCATGATTCCTTCGCCGCCTCTGAAGAAGTACTGCAGGCCTTTGAAGAGGAGCACAACGTCGATGTACAGATCCTGACCGCCGGAGACGCCGGATCTGCGCTCAACCGTGCGATCCTCTCCAGGGGGAACCCACTGGCGGATGTCTTTTACGGTGTGGATAACAGCTTCCTCAGCCGGGCGCTGGATGAGGGGATCTTCGAGCCCTACGAATCGCCCCTCCTGGCGGACATCCCCGACGAGTTCGAGCTGGACCCCACGCATCACGCCCTGCCGGTCGATTTCGGCGATGTGTGCTTCAATTACGACAAAGCCTACTTCGAAGAAGCCGGTCTGGAGCCGCCCCAGCACATCGAGGATCTGGTGCGCGAGGAATACCGCAGCCTGACGGTTGTGGAAAACCCGGCCACTTCTTCCCCGGGGCTCTCCTTCCTGCTGGCAACCATCGGCCACTTTGGCGAAGATGGCTACCTGGAATACTGGCAGGGCCTGGTGGAGAACGATCTGCTGGTGGTCAATGACTGGGAAACGGCATACTACGGTGAGTTCACCCGCGCCGGCGGCAGCCGCCCGGTCGTGCTCTCGTACGCCACCAGCCCGCCCGCCGAAGTGATCTTTGCAGAGCAGCCCATGGACGAGCCCCCCACCGGAGTGATCACCGCCGACGGGAGCTGCTTCCGGCAGGTGGAGTTTGTCGGCATCCTGGAAGGCACGCAGAACCGCGACCTGGCCGAGCGCTGGGTGGACTTCATGCTCTCCCCTACATTCCAGGAGGACATCCCCCTGCAGATGTTCGTGATCCCGGTCAATGAGAATGCCGAGCTGAGCGGCGTCTTTGCGGAGTTCCTGATCACGGCCGAAAACCCGGCCGAGGTGAGTCCGGAAGAGATCAGCGCCAATCGCGAAGCATGGATCCAGGCATGGACCGACACGGTGCTGCGCTAGAAGTCCGGCCGGAAGCGGCCAGCAGCCTGCGCAGCCGGCTGGGCTCCGGGCTGGGCGCGCTGCTGTGGGTGCTTCCGCTGGCTTTCCTGCTGGTTTTCTACTTTTACCCGCTGGCGACCATCCTGCAGGTCAGCTTCAGCCGGGGGGCGGCCGGATGGGCCGCCCCCTTTATCGAGGCGCTCAGTTCGGCTTCGATCCGCAGCGTGCTATGGTTCACCATCTGGCAGGCAGCTGTGTCCACCGCCCTGACTCTGCTGGTGGGGCTGCCGGGTGCATACCTGCTGGCGCGCTACGACTTCCCCGGAAAATCCTTCCTGCAGGCGCTCACCGGCATTCCCTTCGTGATGCCCACGCTGGTGGTCGCGGCGGCCTTTAACGCACTGCTGGGGCCGCGCGGCTGGGTGAACGGGCTGCTGGTCGAGGTCTTCAACCTGCAGCAGCCCCCCATTCAGTTCGTCAATACCCTGGGCGCTATCCTGCTGGCGCATGTGTTTTACAACACGACCATCGTGCTGCGCATGGTGGGCGATTTCTGGGCGCACATCGACCCTCGTCTGGCCCAGGCGGCGCAGGTGCTGGGGGCCAGCCGCCTGCAGACCCTGCGCCATGTGGTGCTGCCGCTGATCATGCCCGCCGTAGCCGCGTCCGCTCTGCTGGTCTTTATCTTCGATTTCACCTCCTTTGGCGTCATCCTGGTGCTGGGCGGGCCGCGCTTTGCCACCCTGGAGGTAGAAATCTACCGGCAGACCGTTTCCCTGTTCAACCTGCCCCTGGCCGCGGCGCTCTCGATCATTCAACTGCTCACCACCCTGGCGCTGACCGTGCTGTACACCTGGCTCAACCGGCGGCTGTCTACCCCGCTCAACCTGCGCCCGCGCACCTATACGCAGGCCCGGCTGGTGAGCTGGCGCAGCAAACTCTTCGCGGCCGTCGTCCTCGGCCTGCTGCTGGCGCTCACCGTGCTGCCTCTGGCCGGACTGGCAGCGCGCTCGGTTACCCACTTCGAGCCTCCGCAGCGCGGCGAGAGCGGCGGGTTCGCCGGTTTCACCCTCAATTACTACCGTGAGCTGGGCGTCAACCGCCAGTCTTCCATCTTTTACGTCCCCCCGGCCCGGGCGATTTCGATCTCGCTCGGATACGCCGGCCTGACCGTACTGCTGGCCCTGCTCATCGGCCTGCCCGCCTCCTGGGCGCTGGCGCGCGATCCGGCAGACAGCCGTTCCGCCGCTGCCCGGATCAACCGCCTGCTGGATCCTGTTCTGATGCTGCCCCTGGGCACTTCGGCGGTAACGCTTGGCCTGGGGTTCCTCATCGCCCTGGATGAGCCCCCGCTCGACCTGCGCGCCTCGCCCCTGCTGGTGCCCCTGGCGCACACCCTGGTCGCATTTCCCTTCGTCGTGCGCAGCCTGACGCCTGCCCTGCGCAGCATTCGCCCGCGGCTGCGCCAGGCCGCGGCGGTGATGGGTGCCACACCGCTGCAGGTCCTGCGGCACATTGACCTGCCCCTGGTCGGGCGGGCCCTGATCGTCGCTGCCACCTTCGCTTTCACCATCTCTCTGGGCGAGTTCGGCGCTACCTCGTTGATCTCCCGGCCCGAATACCCTACCGTGCCGGTGGCCATCTACCGCCTGATCTCACGACCGGGAGCGCTGAATTACGGTCAGGCCCTGGCGCTCAGCACCCTGCTGATGAGCATCACAGCCGCCGGTATGCTGTTCATCGAACGATTCCGTGTGGCGGATATCGGTGAATTTTAAGAACTCATGGAGTAGACCACGTGAATGACGGCCTGAGCGTTCGCGATGTTTACAAATCGTTCGGCAAAAAGCAGGCCCTGGCGGGTGTGTCTTTCGATCTGCCTGAAGGGCAGGTGATGGCCATGCTCGGCCCCAGCGGATCCGGTAAATCCACCCTGCTCGGCATCATCGCCGGGCTGGACAGCCCCGACCAGGGCGAGGTGCTCTGGAAAGGGGAGTCTCTGCGTGGGGTGCCGCCTCACCGGCGCGGGTTTGGGCTCATGTTTCAGGATTTCGCTCTCTTCCCCCACCGCAATGTGTTCGATAATGTGGCCTTTGCCCTGCAGATGGCGTCCCGTCCGAAAGCGGAGATTGAACGCAGGGTTGCTGAAATGCTCGAACTGGTGGGGCTGCCCGGCTTCGAGCAGCGCGATGTCAACACGCTCTCGGGGGGTGAGCAGCAGCGTGTGGCCCTGGCGCGCTCCCTGGCGCCCAATCCGCGGCTGCTGATGCTCGACGAACCTCTGGGCGCCCTGGACCGCAACCTGCGCGAGCGCCTGGCCCTCGACCTGGGGCACATCCTGCACGAGATGCACCAGACGGCCCTGTACGTCACACACGACCAGGAAGAAGCCTTCACCCTGGCCGATCAGGTGGTGATCCTGAATGAAGGCCGCATCGAGCAAACTGGCGCTCCCCAGGAGATCTACCTGCGCCCCCGCTCATTGTTCGTGGCCCGCTTTCTGGGGATGAGCAACCTGGTCAGCGGAGAGGTCTTTCAGCGAGATGGACGCCTCGTTGCTGCGACTGCCCTGGGAGAGCTTCCGCTGCCGCCAACCAGCTCCCGGCAGGTGACCGTGCTGGTGCGGCCGGACCGTGCCAGCCTGGACGGACAGGGAGACCTGCAGCTGGATGGCGAGGTGATCGAGAAGCAGTTCCGCGGCAGCCTGAGCCGTACACGGGTGCGCGTGGGGGGCGTGGAACTGCTGTTTGACTTTCCCTCTCATATACCGCTCCCGGCTCCCGGCCAGCGGGTGCAAATATCGCTCAACACGGATGAAGCGCTGCAGGTGTTTGAGAAGTAAAGCGCCGCACAGGCACGGCACACGGAACTCAAAGCGGATGATGGGTATAGTGGGTGCGTTCGGCATCTTGATTCCAGAACGCTCCGGTTAATCTCCCCCAGCTCACTCCTAAATCCTATATATTAATGATAAAATTCCTAAATATTATTACCCTTATCACTATCGTTCGGAAGGAGGTTATAGATGGCCGAACAATACGCCAGACCCGATTCCCTGGTATCGACGGAGTGGGTTGCACAGCACCTTGATGATCCCCAGGTGCGCATCGTTGAGTCCAATGAAGATCCGCTGCTTTATGAGACCGGTCATATCCCCGGAGCGGTTAAGGTCGATTGGTTTACCACGCTCCAGCACCCCGTCCGGCGCGACTTCGTCACCCAGGAAGAATTCGAAGAAGTCTGCTCCAGTCTGGGGATCGCCAACGACACCACCGTTGTCTTTTACGGTGATAAGAGCAACTGGTTTGCTACCTACGCGTTCTGGCTTTTCAGCTATTACGGGCACAAGAACCTGAAAATCATGGACGGTGGGCGCCTCAAATGGCAGCAGGAAGGCCGCCCTCTGGTGAAAGAGGTGCCTTCGTATCCGCGCACGCAGTACCGCGCGCAGGAGCCCGACGAGAGCATCCGCGCCTACCGGGATGATGTGTTCGCCCACATTCGCGAGCGCAAGGCGCTGGTGGATGTGCGCTCCCCGCAGGAGTACAGCGGCGAACTGCTGCACATGCCCAACTACCCCCAGGAAGGGGCCCTGCGCGGCGGGCATATCCCCGGCGCGGCCAACATCCCCTGGTCGCGAGCTGTCAATGAGGCCGACAGCACCTTCAAGAGCTATGAGGAACTGCGCCAGCTCTATGAAAGCCAGGGCATTCTGCCAGACCAGGACGTGATCGCCTACTGCCGCATCGGTGAGCGCAGTTCGCACACCTGGTTCGTCCTCACCCACCTGCTCGGCTATCCAAAGGTGCGCAACTATGACGGCTCATGGACCGAGTGGGGCAACCTGGTCGGCGCGCCGATCGAAAAGTAGGGCCAGCCCACGACCGGAAACTGATCTATGACCGAGATCACGGTAAGTAAGCGCAATGAAAAGGGGGAAGAAACCTGGCGTTATTCGGGCAGGCTGGTTGAGCAGAAAGACTCTCGTATTGTGATCGAGGCTTTCTTCGACCGCCCGGACACCCCCTTCCACGGCACGATCCTGGGCTACGGCGACCGCTTTGTGGAGTATTACTACACCGACCGCTGGTATAACGTCTATGAGATCCATGCCCGCGAGGACGACCATATCCGCTGCTGGTACTGCAACATCGCCTGCCCGGCGAAAATGGAAGGTGATGTGTTATCTTACGTGGATCTGGCCCTGGATCTGATCGTCTTCCCCGACGGGCGCCAGCTCGTGCTGGACGAAGATGAGTTCGACCTTCTGGTGGTGGACTCAGAGACGAGAGCTCGCGCTCGTCAGGCGCTTTCCGAACTACAGAACGCATTTAAACATCGCACGATCAGCGCAGTGTTGTAGATCGAATGCAAATTACAAAGCAAGCAGGGGGAGGACGGCGCCGCTTGGGCTGCCGTCCTCCCCCTGCAGTTTTAACTGGATGCGGTTTTTGCCTGGAACGCTCAGGCTGTCAGCAGCGTCAGCCAGCTCTGCGGCGGGATGCCGTAAAAGATCTGATCTCCATAAGTCCACAATGCCCAGATGGCAGCCGCCGCCGCACAACAGCAGCACAGCACCACCAGAATGATGATGGCAATGATCAATTTACGATTATCTCTCTGAGTGCCTGCGGGAGTTTCATAGCTTTCGGCCATCTTGTATTCTCCTGAGAGTTGTGTTTTGGTGTAATCAGACCTGTGCGCTTAGAGCCCTGCGAACAGGGATGGGAGCAGCCAGTAGACGTTATCGGACAGGATCCCGAACGGGATCAGGCACAGTGGGATGGCGACGATCGCGCCGACCAAGCACAGCCCCAGAACGCCCAGTACAATGCCGATCCAGCCCAGCACCAGCCCGGCGGTAGCCATCCCCTCACCCTGCAGAGTTCCGGCTGACTGCTGGATTTCCTTTTTCGCCATCTGGCCGGTGACCACCGCCACGATGCTGCCGACGAAGGGGATAAAGGTCAGGCCGAGCACCCCGGTAATCAGGCTGATGATCGCCATGGTGCTGTTGGGGGGCGCAGAATAGGTCCCTTCGGGTGGGGTATCGTAGATGCTCATTTTGTTCTCCTTTAATCCTTAATACGATTTCGATTCAGTTTCCATAAGCAGCCGAAGCCCGTCTGGAGCGCCTCCACAGCCACCAGACCAGGAAAGCGGTGATGAGAATGGTGATCGCCGCCACGAAGACCGGGATGATGACCGCCAGGATAGAAAGCACGGTTGAAACCACGTCTTCCAGAATGCTGACCGGCACATTCCCCACCCCGCCGGTCGTAGCCGTCACCGCCGGCCGTACCGCGGCGGCTTTGACGGCGTGCACACCGCCCGCCAGGATCAGCCCTGCCGACAGAGAGAGCACGGGGTGCATTTCAGTGATCACCTGTGCGCTGGCCGCGAACACCAGCGCTCCGGCGACGGGGCGCACGAAGGTCTGGATGGCGTCGTTGACATGGTTCACCGCCGGAATTTTGTCGGCGAAGAATTCGACCAGCGATAAGACCACGAGCAGTGCGATCACCCAGCCGCTGGTCAGGGTATCCCAGGGTGAGCTGAGCTTGATCAAACTGGTGAAGCGCGCCAGCAGGGCGACGACCAGCAGCGGGATATAGGCATTTAATCCGGCGCTGGCCGAGAGGCCAAAAGCAGAAAAAACGCCGCTTAATAATTCAACCATGATTGCTCTCCGGAGTTCTCGCCGCCAGCGGGCCGGCTGCATGTACCCGGTTCACTGACAGGCTTCTCTTTATATACGTTTATTTCTCACCGGCGTTGCAAAAATCAAATCACCCCAGATGGAAACCGTCCCACGAACCGGTAAACACATAGCGCAGCACATCCAGGACGATAATCTGGAGCACTGCCATTCCGAATCCCCCTGTTAGCGGCAGAATAAAGCTGGCCAGCGATGAAAAACGGTTTTCCAGGCGAAATACCATCACCCAGCCCATGCTGTACACCATGATCAGCAGCACCATGACGCCGGCCGCGCTGATCAGCGCCAGCGGGTACAGGATCATCGGATTGCCGGTCAGAACCAGCAGGTCCAGCAGCAGGGCCAGGAGCAGCAGCACACCCAGCGAGCGGTAGCCGTCCAGGACCGGCCGTTTGTCGAGTGTCTGCCATACGGTCTGGGTAAAGGCCGGGTAGAGCACCGCGATCACCGCCAGACCCATACCGGTGCCGGTCAGCAAACGCGACCAGTTCTGCGGCTCGTACAGACCCGTGAAGCCGGGGAAGAGGTGCAGGTAAGAATTAAGGCCATCCACACCGAATGCGGCGACCAGCAGCGCCAGCGCCGGCCACAGCCGCTTGGGCGGCATTTCCGAGCGGCGAGGGCCCTTCAGGGAAAAGTAAACCAGGCCCAGCACGGCCCCCAGATACATTCCGGAACAGCGCGCACACAGAGGAAGCTGGCGGTCTCCCAGATGAAAGGAGCGCAGTTCGATCCGGTGACAGACCGCGTAACCGATTGCATCCGCTTTTCCAAGCAAACCGTCTGGTGTATTGAGCAACCACCCCAGCAGCAGGAGACCGGCAGCGATCATTACGCCCCATTTTAATGAATGAGAGCGTAAATTTTCACTTTCTTTTGCCTGTTCCATCATTTTTCCATTATAGGGTTTTTCAGGAAAAACGCAAGCGGCAATAAAATGGCGTGAGAGCCTGCACCCGGGACGCTGTCCATCACTCGTCAGGGGGCACGGCGCTGCCCCATTCGTGAGTTGGTTTCGCAGTTAACGCCGGCAAGGAGGGTCGCTTGCAGCTTATGGCCTGCCGTGCCCAACCGTCTGGTTACCATGCTGCAGTCAGCCTGTCAGGGAACGGCGTTGCACCGCCCGGGCGACGGTTTCGCAAGTACAGCTTGGAAGGATTCTCGATTGCAGTTCAATGCCTGCCGTGCCCCTGACAGCCGGTAAAGTCACAGATTTGCCGGCAGGGGCTGGAGCAGGTTGTGACGGTCTGATGATCAATCAGCAGCTCTTTGCACCTCATGGCCCAAGCTCACAGGGGCAGCGGGGCACGGCATTAATCAACTATTACAAAACGGTTCACCTATTACTTCGCCGTCCCCTTACAGGTAGGCGTGGACATTAAGTACCCCGTCTATTTGCGTAAGCGGCGACCGAGATGTGCAGCATCACCCGCGTCCTTCTCTCGCTTCAGTATTTTTGAAATTCCCTTTTATCTGAGGTATGATAAGGCTTATCAGCCAGAAAAAGACCGTCATTAGCAATCAAAATGGGGGTTGTTAACGGCGGCGCCGGATAGAACACTTTTCTCCTGGTAACAGGATCACGATAACAGCGTATTCAAATGAAATCAGATCCACCAGGAAGAATACTGGAGAGCAAATAATGTTGAAACGTGCAGTCTCAATCATGCTCCTGATCTTGATGATCTCCGCCTGCAGCCCGTCGCCCGGGCCGGATGTTGTCACTGAAGCCCCGGCGACTGCGACCATCACCCCAGCACCGACCACAGCGGTACCGCCCACGGAAACCACGGCGCCGCCCACACCGACCACGGCGCCGACCGCCACCGTCACGCCGCAGGCGTATGGACCCGACAACTTCCCCGAAAACGTCAATCCGCTCACTGGTCTGGCGGTCAGCGACCCGACCATCCTGGACCGCCGGCCGGTTGCTGTTAAGGTACAGATGTTCCCGCGCGGCCAGCGCCCGCCTTACGGCGTCTCTCTGGCCGACATCGTCTTCGATTTCTACCAGAACCTGGGTGCGACCCGCCTGACCGCAATTTTCTACGGCCAGGACGCCGAGCGTGTCAGCCCCATACGCTCCGCCCGTCTGTTCGATATCGAAATCGTGTCCATGTTCGACGCCACGTTCGCCTTTGGCTCGGCGGATCACCGCATCCTGAACCGCATCGTCAATCAGGGATTCGGCGACCGGCTGATCATCGAAAGCCAGACGGAGTGCCCGCCCAACCCGATGTGCCGTGTGGAGCCCAACGGCCCCAACTATCTGATCACCGACACCGCCCTGCTCACCGAGTGGGCTGCGGAACACGGGGTGCCTAAAGAGCGGCCCGATCTGAGCGGGATGAGCTTTGACCCTGAGGTGCCGGAAGGCGGTCAGCCAGCCGACACGGCCATTGTGCGCTACAACTTCAGCAACTATAACCGCTGGGAGTACGACGAAGCCACCGGGCGCTATCTGCGCTTCCAGGAAAACGCCGATGCGCAGGATGTCGCGGCAGAATCCTTCGCCCCTCTGATGGACGGCCTGACCGGGGAACAGGTGGCTGCGGATAATGTGGTCGTGCTCTTCGCCACCCACTCATACGCATTCCAGACCCGCCCGGGCCCGAACGAAATCGTCGAAATCGATCTCACCGGAACCGGCCGGGCGTTCGCTTTCCGCGATGGCCAGGTCTACGAGCTCACCTGGAACCGCACGCAGAACGACGCCCCGCTTTACCTGACCTTTGAAGACGGGGCCCGCTACCCATATAAGCCGGGTAACACCTGGTACAACGTGATCGGTTCCAGCTCGGGCGTTGAGCCCCTGACGGGCGAAGACAACGGCTACCGCTTCATCTTCGCCATCCCATAATCCAGGCACCAGCCTGCACACAGCAGAGGGCGGCATTGTTTGCCGCCCTCTTTTTGCTTACCTCTCTGTAAGCCTGACAGGATTGTAGAGCCGGGCAGCGCCCCGCCGGACCGCAGCGCGATAAGATTACAGCAGCAAGCTGGCGGGGGCGGTCTGCGCGCTGTGTCAGCCCCCTGATCCCAGCCATCTCCGCGGAGTAAACGATCCGGACGACTCGATGAAGCCGCTCAAGTTGTCGTACATCCTGCTCGGGGTGCTTCTCGCTGGCATGGCGCTCACGGGCTGCAGCCCTGTGGTGGCCCCGGCTGCGGCGCAGGCCATGGCCACCCCGTATATCAGGGCCACGGCAGCCCCGGCAGCCACCCGCACGCCCCTGCCGCCCACCCCCACCGCCGTCGTATTCGAACTCAAACCGACCAGCACACCTCTGCCCATCGCCACATCTATTCCGGAAGAATTCATCCACCAGGTGTACGGCCCGAGCGGTTTCCCCGCCGGCGTCAACCCCCTGACCGGCCTGCACGCGGAAGATCCAGCCCTGCTGAACCGCCGCCCGATGGCGATCAAAGTGACCAACTTTCCGCGCAGCGTGCGCCCGCAGTGGGGGCTGAGCCGGGCCGATCATGTCTACGAGTATTACCTGGAGGACGGGCTGACCCGCTTTGTGGGCATCTTCTACGGAAATGACGCCAGCCGGGTGGGACCGGTGCGCTCGGGGCGCTTCTTCGACGAGCACATTATGCGCATGTATAAGGCCAGCCTGACCTTCGCTTCGGCCGACCCGCGCGTGCTGGAGCCCTGGCTCGAATCGGATCTCAAAAACTTCCTGATCATCGAACGGCCCGGGAACTGCCCTCCATTGTGCCGCATCGGGCCGGAGACCAATTACAACACCCTGTATGCCGATACCCACCTGCTGGAAGAATACTTCACTGAGCGCAGCGGGGGCAACAACGGCCCGCAGAACCTGGACGGCCTGGTCTTCGACCGCGTGGTCCCCACCAGCTTGCAGGAAGGGAAAAGCGTCTCGCTGCGCTACTCACGCGTCTCGTACAATTTCTGGCTGTATGATCCCCTTTCCGGGCGCTACCTGCGCTATTCCGACACCGAGGACGACGGCACAGACGTGCAGCCGCTGGCGGACAGCCTGACCGGGAAGCAGATCGCCGCTGACAACCTGGTGATGCTGGCCGTGCCGCACGACTATTACATCAATACGGCGACCACAGAGATGGTGGAGATGGATTTTCTGGGAGAAGGAGATGCCTGGGCTTTTCGCGACGGACGCGCTTACCCGCTGCGCTGGCGGCGCCCCACTCCGGATGCGCTGATATCCCTTGTCTATCCCCACGGCATGCATTTCCCCCTCAAGCCGGGTACTGTATGGTTCCAGGTGACCGGCGCGACTTCTGGCGTCGAAAGCTGGGATCAGGGGGACTGGTTGTTCACCTTTGCCATCCCCTGAGCGAGACTACAGCTCCCGGATGATCTGGCGCACCAGCCCCGGACCGGCGTAAATGAGACCGGTGTAAACCTGCACCAGAGAGGCACCGGCATCCAGCTTCTCACGTGCCGAGGCGGCGTCCAGCACCCCACCCACGCCAATCACCGGCAGTTTACCTCCTGTGCGCTGGTGCACCTGGCGGATCACTGCGGTGCTGCGCTTCTGCAGCGGCGCGCCGCTCAGCCCGCCTGTCTCATCTGCCCGGGGTGAACGCAGGCCGGCCCGGCCGGTGGTGGTGTTGGTGGCGATCACCCCGTCCATGCCGCTGTGCAGGATCACATCGAGCGCATCATCCAGCTCGCTGTCTGAGAGATCGGGCGCCAGTTTGACCAGGACCGGGGTCCGTTTTCCGGTGCGCTGCGATTGGGCCTCTCGTTCTGCGTTCACTGCGGCGAGCAGGCTCTCCAGAGCGCTGCGGTGCTGCAGCCTGCGCAGCCCTTCCGTGTTCGGCGAGCTGATGTTGATCGCCAGGTAATCGGCCAGCGGCGCAAACAGGGAGACCAGCGTGCAGTAATCCGCTCCGGCGGCCTCCAGGGGGGTGTCTTTATTCTTCCCCAGGTTCACACCCAGCACCAGATCTTTCGGGCGCGGGCCCTGCAGCTGTTTCAGCACGAAATCGGCCCCCCGACCGGGAAACCCCATGCGGTTGATCACCGCCCGGTCCTGCGGCAGGCGGAACACTCGCGGGCGGGGGTTGCCCGGCTGGGGACGGGGCGTCACCGTGCCGATCTCGATATGCCCGAACCCCAGGGCGGCCAGGCCGCGCCAGGCGGTGCCGTCCTTGTCGTAGCCGGCAGCCAGCCCCACCGGGTTCCGGAAGGTCAGCCCGAACACCTGCGCGGGTTTTGGCGGGGCGGAAAACCACAGGCGCAGGGCTGCACCCAGGGGCGGCAGATGGCCGGCCAGACCGACCAGACGCAGGGTCAGGTCGTGCGCCTTCTCGGGGTCCAGGCGAAACAGCAGGGGGCGCACCAGGCGGTACATGATGTTCTCACTCCTGCTTTGTAGCGGCCAGGAATAGGCGCACTTCGGCCGCCTGCTCGGCGCTCACCCGCCCGTCCTGCTCCCAGGCATCCAGCAGCTCGCTGAGGGTGAACACGGCGTGCAGGCGGTAGCCAGCCGCCTGCAGCGCTTCGGCTGCGCCAGACTGGCGGTCGATCAGCACCACCACATCGCGCACCTCCAGGCCGGCGTGACGCAGTTTATCGATGGCCTCAAATTTACTGCCGCCCGTGGTCGCCAGATCGTCGATCACTACAACCCGCTCTCCGGGCTGGTAGACGCCTTCGATCTCGGCGCGCGTACCGTAGTCCTTGACCTCTTTGCGCGGATAGATCAGCGGGCGGCCGCTGAGCAGACTGACTGCGGTCCCGATGGGCAGGGCAGCGTACGGCAGGGCAGCCAGGCGATCGAACTGCAGGCCCTGCAGCAGGGGCAGGTAGGCTTCGGCTGTGCGGGCCAGCAGAGCCGGGTCTCCGACCAGCCGGCGCAGGTCAATGTAGACCGGTGACTGCAGCCCCGATTTGAGCGTAAAACTGCCGAAGCGCACGCAGCCCGAATCGAGCAGCCCCTGCGCGGCGAGGCGCAGATGAGGTTTTATTCCGGCGGCTTCCGTCTGTCTGGCTGCCGCTGAGCGCTGCTGGCGCATTTCATCCACCAGCTTCTGGGCCGCCTGGCGCGGATCGGACGCCCGGGAGATGGCCCTTGAAACAGGCACCAGCATTCCCAGGCCGTCGTCGCGCAGCCCGGCCTGCAGGGCACGCCCCAGATCCCCGCCCTGCGCGCCCACACCGGGCGCCAGAATCCACAGGTCTGGAGCGAGGCGGCGCACGCGCCTCAGGGCTTCGGGGTGAGTGGCGCCGGCCACCAGCCCCAGGTTGTTGTTCACGTTCCAGCTCTGCGCCAGCCGGGCGACTTCTTCATACAGCAGATGCCCGCCAGCTCCCACACGTAGATCCTGTAAATCCTGCGAGCCGGGATTTGAAGTCTTGCACAGCAGGAAGACGCCTTTCTGCGGGTCCTGAAGGAAGGGGTCCAGCGCGTCGCGGCCCAGGTATGGATTCACGGTCAGCGCGTCTGCCCCCAGTTCTACAAAGGCAGCGCGGGCATAAGCCTGCGCAGTGGAGGCGATGTCGCCGCGCTTGGCGTCCAGCACCACCGGGACCCCCTGCGGAACGGCCTGAATGACCTGCTTCAAGGCCTCCATTCCGGCCGCTCCCCAGATCTCGAAAAAGGCCGCGTTCGGCTTGTAGGCCAGCGCCAGGCCGGCGGTGGCTTCGATCAGCCGCAGGCAGAAGTCCCGGGCGCCTGCGGCGCCTGGATCGGGCAGCTCATCCGGGTGCGGGTCAAGCCCCACACACAACAGCGAATCGATCTGGCGGGCGCGCGCTTCCAGCGCTTCAAAAAACGAGGGCATAACCGGCTAAGCCTTTCCCAGAACCATGGCGAGCAGGGCCATACGCACATACAGGCCGTATTCCATCTGGCGGAAATAGGCCGCGCGCGGGTCCTCATCCACTTCCATGCTGATCTCACCCACACGGGGCAGCGGGTGCATGACGATCATCTCGTCCTTCGCCCGGGTCATGGTCTCGGGTGTGATCACGTAAGCGTGTTTTACGCTTTCATATTCGTTCAGGTCGGAGAAGCGCTCTTTCTGCACGCGCGTCACATAGAGTACGTCGGTCTCCGGCAGCACTTCATCCAGTGTCTCATACTCCGCCTGCGGGATGCCTTTTTCACTCAATTCCTTCTTCACTTCTTCGGGCATGCGCAGGATTTCCGGAGAGACGTAATTGATTCGCACTTCGTAGAGGGACAGCAGGCGCGCCAGGGAGTGCACGGTGCGGCCGTATTTCAGATCGCCCAGCATGGTCACGGTCAGACCGTTGACCCGCTTGAGTTCGCTCAGGATGGTGAAAAGGTCCAGGAGCGCCTGAGTGGGATGCTCGCCGACGCCGTCGCCGGCGTTGATGATCGGCTTGCGGGCGTACTTCGCAGCGAGAGCAGACGCACCAACTTCGGGATGACGCAGCACGATCACATCAGCATAGCATTCCAGGGTGCGCACCGTGTCGGGCAGCGACTCGCCTTTCGAGACCGAGGAATAGCGCACCTCGTTAATCGGGATCACACTGCCGCCCAGGCGCTCCATGGCCGAGGTGAACGATGAGGATGTACGCGTGGAAGGCTCGTAGAACAGGTTGGCCAGGATCTTCCCTTTCAGCAGGTCGAACGTACCTACCCGCTCAACCATGGCGTGCATTTCTTTTGCCACACCGAAGATATAATCCAGATCTTCCCGGGAAAACTGCCGCACCGAGAGGATATCTTTCCCGTAGAAGGGAGCGTTGCGGTGATCGCCCAGTGGTAAATAAGGATTTTCTGTTCTTGCAGGGGGAACATATGTTGCCATTTTTACACCTTTTTTTCTTTTTCTTTCTTTAGATAGCCAGATCATCTCTCAGGTTCCTGCCGTACCCCGGAGGGGCGAGAACCTGTCCATCACGATAAACTTCCTGCCCGCGCAGCACCACCCGCTGCACCCGGCCGCGCACCTTCCAGCCTTCGAAAGGCGTCCAGGCACTGCGCGACAGCATTTCCTGGCCGCGGATCTCCCATTCGGCCTCCTCGTCCACTTCAATCCAGGTGTCGGGCTGCTCGGGCAGGCCAAAAATCTGGCGCGGGTTGGTGTGCATACGCAGCACGACATCCTCCAGGCTCAGCCTGCCTTCGTGCACGGCGCTGAGCAGCAGCGGCAGAGCCGTCTCCAATCCCGGGAAACCCGGCGGGGGGTTCTCAGAATCTTTTTCAGCTGCGGTGTGCGGGGCGTGATCGGTAGCGAAGCAGTCGATATACGCCAGGTTCTCCCACAGCGCTTTCCGGTCCTCGGGAGATGCCAGACGCGGCCGCACCTCGCCGCGGCCCTGCCCCAGGTGCGGCAGGTCTTCTGTGGAGAGCAACAGGTGGTGCGGCGCCACCTCGCAGGTCACCTTCAGCCCGCGCTCCTTGGCTTTCCGGATGAGCAGGATCTCTTCTTTCAGTGAGACGTGCGCCAGGTGGACCGGGCGGTCATACAACCCGGCGAGCAGGATCACCGCCGCCAGGGTGCGGCTTTCGGCGTGGGCAACGATGGGGCGGTCGTGCGGCCAGCGCTCAAAATGAGCCATCCACAGCGTCATCTCGTCCAGCCGCAGGGGTCCATAGGTCTGGTCCAGGTACATCTTCAACCCGGCACTGCGGCGGGCCAGGTCGTCTAGGCCATCAGGGATCTGCGGACCGGCGCCCAGGTACTGGGCGTAGTCGCAGCGCGCTTTCTTACCCGCAGCCTGCAGGGCCAGATCCAGGGTCTCAGCGCCGGTGACGGGAGGGCTGGTGTTGGGCATGGCCAGGACAGCGGTGAAGCCGCCGGCCAGTGCTGCGGCCGTGCCGCTGTCCCAATCCTCTTTATGGGCAGCGCCGGGCTCGCGCATATGCACGTGGGGGTCGATCAGTCCAGGCAGTTTCATGTTCGTCTTCAGTCAATTCACTCGTTGGGGCGCCGGCAGCCAACAGGCAAAAAAATAGAGCCACTGGGGCTCTATTGCGGGGTAGAAAAATCGCCCACAGGAGCGAAAGCTCCGGGGCGAAGAAGTTTCAAGTCGGAAAGCTGCCTGCGATTCATTCCGACCGATTTTAACAACATTATGCGATTTGTCAAGTAGAAATTATTCCCAATTCCAGGACTGCATGCTCTCCATCACCTGGTAGGCGGTCATATCCAGCTGCAGTGGTGTGATGGAGACGTAGCCTTCGGCCAGAGCTCCCAGGTCCGTGCCGTTTTTCGGCACCCCGGTGGGCGCTTCACCGCCGATCCAGTAGTATGGCCGTCCGCGCGGGTCGAGACGGCGCACCAGCAGGTCGCGGTAAACGCGGATCCCCTGGCGAGTTACCCGCAGGCCGCGAATCTGGTCGAGCGGCCGGTACGGAACGTTGACATTCAGCAGGATGTTTGCCATCAGACCATTGCGCCACACAGCCTGGACCACCCGGCAGGCGACCACCGCGGCGGGCTCAAAGTCGATCGGCCCCTGATGTTCGTCGGGCGTGTCCAGCGAGACCGCGATCCCGGGAATACCGGCGATGGCAGCTTCCATCGCAGCTGTCACCGTGCCCGAATAGGTCACGTCGCTGCCGATGTTGGCATAGGGATTGATCCCGGAGACCACCAGATCGATCCGGGGCTCCACCAGCCCCAGCACGGCCATCGCCACGCAGTCGGAGGGCGCCCCGTCCGAGGTCAATGCAGGGGTGCCGTCCGCCAGGGTGACTTCACGCACCCGCAGCGGGCGATCGAGAGTCTTGACGTGCCCGCTTGCCGACCAGTTGCGGTCGGGCGCCAATACGGTGACGCGCGCAATTTTTTTGAGCTGCTGAACCAGCGCCAGCAGACCCGGATAGTTTACGCCATCATCATTTGTAACCAGGATATGCATGACATCCGATTATAACCCGAAGAAAAGGGCTGGTGGTAAAATGGGCCCGGGGTATTGAAAAGTTTTTGTGTGACCTGACAACAAGCCAACACAGATTGCCCTGCACAGGGCTGAATCGGGGAGGGCCACAGAAGATGAGTCCCTGGATCAACCGCATCGCTGGAATCATTCTGACGATCACCGCCGTGATCGGCCTGCTTTTCTGCCTCGCTGCCATCGCACTGGTGTGGCGCTTTAAGACAACCGCCGCCGAACAGCTGATTAAAGACCTGTCGGCAGCTGGCGGTGCGCTTGACATCACCGCCCAGGGATTGATTGTCGCCGACCAGTCACTGAGCGAATCGATCGCCAGCCTGGAGGGGTTGAAAATTACGGTGGATGACACCGCCAGCACCATCCGCGAAACCACACCGCTGGTGGAGACCCTGGCGGATTTGATGGGCGAAGACGTGCCAACGGCCCTCGAATCCGTGAAGACATCTCTGGACGCAGCCCAGGAGAGCGCGCGCATCATCGACGGCATGTTGAGCGCGTTATCGTTCCTGCCCGGGGTCAATTACGACCCACCCGTTCCCCTGAACGAGGCTCTGGCCGACGTGTCGGACAGCATTGCAGAGCTGCCGGAATCATTCGCCGCCATGGAAGAAAGCCTGGACAATGCCAGCAGCCGCGCCGGTGAGGTCGAACGAGATATCAGGCGTATCGCAGATGATATTGACGAGATCAGCCGGAACCTGGAGGATGCCCGAAAGGTGATCGGCGACTACGCAGCTCTGGTGACCGATCTGCAGACCCGCTTCGAGCGCTTCGAGACCAGCCTGCCGGCTATTGTTAATTCAGGCGCAATGATTCTGACGTTCCTGCTTGTCTGGGCCGCCGTGGCTCAGGTAGGGATGTTCCTGCAGGGCGTCGCGCTGCTGCAGAACCGCACGGCGGTGCCGGCGCCTGCTCAGCCGGTGCGGGAAGATTTGCTCTCGTGAGGAAGGCAAGACGGGCGGACAGCGCTGGCCTGGCCGGGTCGTTTATACACTTCCGGCGGTAACAGCGCCGGCGCGCTCGTAGTTCACGACGATAACCCCATTCGGCGTGACCTCATTTTCCGTTACCCTGAACGCCGCGGGGATCGCGCCGTCCGCGAACAGCTTTTTCCCTCCGCCCAGCGTAATCGGAAAGATCATCAGCCAGAACGAATCGATCAGATCGTGCTGCATCAGCGTTTGAGCCAGATTAGCACTCCCCCAAACCTGCAAATCCGGCCCCTGCTGCTGCTTGATGCCGGCAATTTTCCCGGCGATATCTCCATTTAAGAACACGGACGGCTGCCAGGTGCTCGAGGTGCGGGTGTTCGAAGCGACGTATTTTGTCGCCGTGTTGACCTCCGGCCAGATGTCCGCATGATGAGGCCAGTACTGCTCCCAGATTTCAAAGGTTTTGCGCCCCAACAACAGGTCGAACGGCCGGTTCATCTGCCTGCGGAGGAGCGTTCCGAGCACCTCTTCCGCATAGGGTGCGATCCACCCGCCGTATGTGAAGCCTCCGCTGGGATCCTCGTCGTGCCTGCCCGGGGATTGGATAACACCATCCAGTGATATTGTTCAAGCACAATGATTTTTCTCATAACCGCGTTCCATTTCTCCTGATCCGGTATCAGGACCTGGGTCGAATGCGATTGCCTGCTGTTGGCAGGGTGCTTCAAAGATGACTTATCTTTCTTACCCCCAGGTCATCTCTCATGCATCTTCCGTACCTTTCAAGCTGCGGTCTTCAGCACCGCCATTCCCCTGGCCAGCAGCAGCTTGAGACAGTCCGAGACAATTTGTAATAAAGAGCCGGGAGAAGACACTCCCGGCTCTTCTCTATCACCAGGTAAAACCCTGCTCTCAAAGCTCTACATTGGAGGTCTGGCCGGAGATCTGGCTGCGCTGGTCTGCAGCCAGCATCTGGCGCAGTACGGTGTGCAGGATGCCCCCATTGCGGTAGTAATTGACCTCGACCGGGGTGTCCAGGCGCACGATCACCTGGAAGGTTTTCTCGCTGCCGTCTTCAGCCACCGCACGCACGGTGACCTCATCACCCGGCTGCAGGTGATCCGACAGCCCTTCGATGTTGAACACCTCGCGCCCGGTGATACCCAGTGTGTCGACATTCTCACCGGGTTTGAACTGCAGCGGCAGCACGCCCATGCCGATCAGGTTCGAGCGGTGGATGCGCTCAAATGATTCCGCGATCACCGCTTTCACGCCAAGCAGGCTGGTGCCTTTAGCCGCCCAGTCGCGGCTCGAGCCAGTGCCGTACTCCGCGCCGGCCAGCACGATCAGCGGAACACCCTCCTCTTTGTACTTCATCGCCGCGTCGTAGATGAACATCTGCTCGCCATCCGGCAGGTGCACGGTGTAACCGCCCTCCACGCCGGGGACCATGCGGTTCTTCAGGCGGATGTTGGCAAAGGTGCCGCGGGTCATCACCCGGTCGTTGCCGCGCCGGGAGCCGTACGAGTTGAAGTCACGAACGGATACGCCCTTGGAGATCAGGTACTGCCCGGCCGGACTGTTGACCGGAATGGCTCCGGCCGGAGAAATGTGGTCCGTTGTGATGGAAGAGCCCAGCACTGCCAGCGCGCGGGCCCCGGTGATATCGGTCACCGGCGGGATCTCCGGGCTGAGGTCCACGAAGAAAGGCGGCTCCTGGATATAGGTCGACTCGGGATTCCACTCGTACAGGTCTCCGCCGCCAGCTTCGATGGCGTTCCAGGTCTCGTTCCCCGAGAACACATTGGCATACTTCTGGCGGAACATCTCGGGCTGGACAGCTTCGGCGATGGTCTGGCGGATCTCCTCGTTCGTGGGCCAGATATCGCGCAGGTATACCGGATTGCCGTCCCGGTCCTCACCCAGGGGGTCGCGCACCAGGTCAATATCCACCGTCCCGGCCAGAGCATAGGCGACCACCAGCGGCGGGGAGGCCAGGTAATTGGCGCGGGTATAGGGATGAATGCGGCCTTCGAAGTTGCGGTTGCCGGAGAGCACGCTGGCTGCAACCAGGTCTTTGGCGGTGATTGCCTGGGCAACTTCCTCGGGCAGCGGTCCCGAGTTGCCGATGCAGGTGGTGCAGCCGTAGCCGACCACGGAGAACCCCAGAGCTTCGAGGGGCTCGAGCAGCCCGGCTTTTTCCAGATAGTCGGTTACCACGCGCGATCCCGGCGCCAGGCTGGTCTTGACGTAAGGCTTAACCTTCAGCCCGCGCTCCATAGCTTTTTTCGCCAGGATGCCCGCCCCCAGCATCACCGAGGGGTTGGAGGTGTTGGTGCAGGAGGTGATGGCAGCGATAACCACGGAACCATGCCCGATCTCCACCTCGCTGCCGTTGGCCCTCACCACAGCTTTTTCGCTCATTGCGTCCAGGGACATTTCAAAGCCGCGCTCCGCCAGCGGGGCAGTCAGCGCAGCGCGGAAGGAGCGCTGCATATCGCTCAACGGCACGCGGTCCTGGGGCCGCTTGGGGCCGGCCAGGCTGGGTTCGACCGTGCTCAGGTCCAGCTCAAGGGTCTCTGAAAATTCCGGATCGGGCGTGTCGTCGGTGCGGAACAGACCCTGTTCTTTGCAGTAGCGCTCCACCCGTTCGATGACCTCTTCAGGCCGGCCAGTGAGGCGCATATAGCGCAGGGTTTCATCATCCACGGGGAAGAAGCCCATGGTCGCCCCGTATTCCGGCGACATATTGGCGATCGTCGCCCGGTCGGGCAGGGACATGTTCGACAGGCCCGGCCCGTAAAACTCGACAAATTTACCCACCACACCGTGCTGGCGCAGCATCTGCGTCACCGTCAGGGTCAGGTCGGTGGCGGTCACGCCCTCGCGCAGCGAGCCGACCAGTTTGAAACCGATCACTTCGGGGGCGAGCATATCCACCGGCTGGCCGAGCATGGCCGCTTCGGCCTCGATGCCGCCCACGCCCCAACCGACCACGCCCAGGCCGTTGATCATGGTCGTGTGCGAGTCGGTACCTACCAGGGTGTCGGGAAAGGCGACCATTTCGCCGTCTTCTTCACGGGCCAGCACAACCTGAGCCAAATACTCCAGGTTCACCTGGTGCACAATACCGGTAGCTGGCGGAACAACCTGGAAGTTGTCGAAGGCGCGCTGCCCCCAGTGCAGGAACTCGTAGCGCTCGCGGTTGCGCTCAAACTCTCGTTCAGCGTTGAGCTTCAGCGCTTCGGGGATGGCGAAGAAGTCCACCTGCACCGAGTGGTCGATCACCAGGTCGACCGGCACCAGGGGGTTGATTTTGCGCGGGTCCCCGCCCAGGCGGCTGATGGCGGCGCGCATGGCTGCCAGGTCCACCACTGCTGGCACACCGGTGAAGTCCTGCATGAGCACGCGCGCCGGGCGGTAGGGCAGGTTGGTGGGACGCGCCATTTTTGGCTGCCAGGCAGCCGTATTAATCACATCCTGGCGGGTGATCTCTATCTCGTTACAGTTGCGCAGCACCGATTCCAGCATGATGCGCATGGAAAAGGGCAGTTTATCGATTTTCGTCAGGCCCTGGTCTTCCAACCGCGAAAGGCGGTAAATGACGTAATCCCCGTGGCTGGTGCGCAGCCTGTCGCGAGTGTTAAAGAAATCCTGTGGCATATCGAAACTCCTTTGGCTGTTTTTTAACCGATGAGTACAGAAGGCCCCGGAAAGGCTGTCTTTTCCGCCCTTATTTCATCAACAGGATTAATGGGAAAACACCCTTTCGCGGAGGGCAGTTAACTGGATACCTGGTTGGGGCAAAACGAAAAACAGGAAAGATTTTCCCCCAACCCAAATTTTGTTCTCTGGTGCTGATTATAGCCCTTTAAAGGAGGCTGTGCAATGGCTCAACCGCTCTCCCGGGTGGAGAACACCGGGCGCCGTACAATGGCGTCGGTCATGCGCACCACGCGGCTGATCGGGAGGACATCATGAACCCGTACAATGTCCGCGCCGCGCACGATTCCCACTGCCACGGCCGCGGCGGTGCCTTCCACGCGCTGGTCGGGCGGCAGGTCCAGCGTGTAACCGATGAAGGACTTGCGCGAGGGCGCCAGCAGGACGGGATATCCCAGGAGGCGGATTTCGTCCAGGCGGTCGATCACTTCCAGGTTCTGCGCCACCGATTTGGCGAAGCCGATGCCCGGATCCAGGATGATGTGCTCGTCGGGGATGCCGGCGGCCTTCGCCAGAGCCACGCTTTCCAGCAGCTCCCGCTTGACGTCCTCCATAAAGTTCTCGTAGGGTGTCTCCCGGTAGCGGGCGCCCAGGCGCTCGCGCACCTCCGGTTTCGCTGTGGAGATGCGGTTGTGCATCAGGATCACAGGCGCGTTGAAGCGGGCGGCCACGGCAGCCATCTGCGGGTCAGCGCGCAGCCCCCAGATGTCGTTGATGATGTGGGCGCCGGCCTCCAGAGCGGCCTGCGCTGTGGCGGCATGATAGGTATCCACCGATATGGGGATCTGAAATTCCCGGGACAGCATGCGCACGACCGGCACCACGCGGGCAATTTCTTCTTCTACGGGCACCGGTTCAGAACCCGGGCGGGTGCTTTCCCCGCCGACATCGAAGATGTCCACACCCGCAGCGGCAAAGCTGCGCGCCTGTTCCAGAACCTTTTCCAGATGTGCCTGTTCCCGTTCATCTCCCTGCAGCAGGCCATCGCCTGAAAAGCTGTCGGGTGTGACGTTGATGATCCCCATCAGGTAGGTGCGCGTCCCCCATTCGAAGACCGCACCGCCGGCTTGCAATCGTTCAGAAATCATGCCACCTCACAGTCTTCGGCCGCATCTGACCAGCGCCGGATACCGGTGGTATCGATCCCGGCCAGCATTTCTTCGATCCGCTGCCCGGAGGCAGGGTGGCGCAGGTCCGGGGCCAGGTCCGCCAGCGGAACCAGCACAAAAGCGCGCCCGGCCATGCGCGGGTGGGGGATGGACAAATTCCCGGATTTGAAAACCAGGTCATCGTAAAACAGGATGTCCAGATCGATGATGCGCGGTCCGTTGAGCATGGTCTTCTGGCGCCCCATCCGGGCCTCCACCCCCTTGAGGCGCGCCAGCAGCTCCTCAGGGTCGAGATCGGTTTCAGCCCGCACCACCTGGTTCAGGAAGGCAGGCTGGTCGAGATAGCCCCAGGGAGGGGTCTCATAAATGGGCGAACAGTCCAGCAGGCGCACATCCGGCTTCAGCAGTTTCACTGCGTTCTGCAGGTTCTGCACCCGGTCCCCCAGATTAGTTCCAAGGGCGATATATACAGTATGCGGCATGTGTCTAGATTCGTTCAATAATGGTCGCTGTCGCCATGCCGTGGCCGATGCACATGGTCTGCAGGCCGTAGCGCCCGCCGGTGCGCTCCAGCTCGTACAGCAGCTTGGTCATCAGGATGGCGCCCGTGGCGCCCAGCGGATGACCGTGCGCGATGGCGCCGCCGTTGGGGTTAACGCACCTCAGGTCGGCCTCCAGCTCCCTGGCCCAGGCCAGCACAACCGAGGCGAAGGCTTCGTTGATTTCGATCACCTGCATATCCTGCAGGGTCAGGCCGGCGCGCTTGAGCACAGCCCGGGTAGCCGGAATGGGTCCGTCCAGCATCAGCACCGGGTCTGAGCCAACCACAACACGGGCAATGATGCGGGCGCGCGGCATCAAATTATAACGCCCCACCGCCTTTGGAGAGGCCAGCACCAGGGCTGCCGCGCCGTCGCTCACCTGGCTGGCGTTGCCGGCGGTGATCACGCCGTCCGCCTTGAACACCGGCTTCAGGGCAGCCATCTTCTCCCGGTCGGGCGGGCGGCGCACGCCTTCATCCACGCTCACCTGCCTGCCGTCCGGGCGCGTCACCGGGAGGATCTGGCTCTCGAAATAGCCCTGCTCGATCGCCCGCATGGCCCGCAGGTGGCTCTCATATGCGAAATCGTCCAGTTCCTCGCGGCTCAGGTTCCATTTCCCGGCCATCAGCTCTGCGCTGATGCCCTGGTGAACCAGCTCGTAGGGGAAATCGGATGGCCATTCTTTGGGCCAGTCGCTTCCCAGCGGCTGGTGCGACATCATCTCCGTCCCCCCTGCGATAACGATATCCATATCCCCCGAGAGGATCGCCTGGGCGGCGAAATGCAGCGCCTGCTGGCCCGATCCACACATGCGGTTCAGCGTCACTGCCGGCACCTTCACCGGGAAGCCGGCTTTCAGCACCGCCAGGCGGGCCAAGTTGGCGCCCTGATCCCCGATCGGGGTCACACAGCCCCAGATCACATCATCCACCACAGCAGGATCGATTCCAGCCCGTGCGACGGCATCCTGCATCACCCCCGCGGCGAGGTCTACAGGCGCCAGCGGTTCCAGAGCACCGCCCGGCTTGCCAACCCCCACCGGTGTCCGCACTGCAGATAAGATGTAGACTTCGCTCATGATTCAAGGATACCATAGCCAGTGAACTCCAGCGATGAGATTTCACGGGTGGCAGACAAGGTTTCTTACAGCTGTAAGGTCACGGCGCTGCAGCAAGGCCTGGTAGTATTCTCCTGGTGACTGTCAGGACAAAATTGCTGATCCTCTCTACGCGCCATGACCATCAACGCACGGGTGGCGGCATCCCCGGAGAAAATTTCACGATCCCTGAAGAAAAACCCACCCCTGCGAAGCTCCCACCCGCCTGTTTGCCAAAACAGGTGGGGAAGACTAAAATATTGACTCAGACCGATCTCGCTGCATAAAGGAGTACATCATGGCTCAAGCCAGCTACCATTTCCCGCGCGGCTTTCTCTGGGGAACGGCTACATCCTCTCACCAGGTGGAGGGCCACAACCCTCCCAACAACTGGACGGCCTGGGAGCAGGAAAAAGGGCGCATTCTCCACGATCACAAAAGCGGCCTCGCCTGTGACTGGTGGGGCGGGCGCTGGCGCGAGGACCTGGACCGCGCCGCCGACAGCGGGCAGAACACCCACCGCCTGTCGCTCGAGTGGAGCCGCATCCAGCCAGCACCCGACCGCTGGGATGAGGCTGCCCTCGATCGCTACCGCGAGATCATGCGCGGTATGTTCGAACGCAGTCTGCTCCCGATGGTCACCCTGCAGCACTTCACCCTGCCCCTGTGGCTGGCGGAACAGGGCGGCTGGGAGAATGAGCGCATCGTGGATGACTTTGCCGCCTATGCACGCAAGGTGGTCGAAGCGCTGAAGGAATACGTCACCATGTGGGTGACGATTAATGAGCCGAACGTGGTGATGGCCTCGGCCTATCTGTTTGGCGATTTCCCGCCGGGTAAAAAAGACCTGGGCGCCGCAATGACCGCCGGGCGCAACATGCTGCGCGCTCATGCCGCCGCCTACCATGCCATCCACAAGATCCAGCCCCAGGCGCGCGTGGGCGTGGCTATGAACTACCGCGGCTTCGCCCCGGCCCGGTCCTGGTCGCCGCTCGATCGCTGGGCAGCGCGCACACAATCCCTGATGTTCAACGACCTGTTCCCCCGTGCGGTGCAGAAAGGCAAGATCTACCTGCCGGTGGGGTTCCAGCGCATCCCCGAGGTCGCGGGCACGCAGGATTTTATCGGCGTGAACTATTACACCCGCGACCAGGTGGCCTTCAACCTGTTTAAGCCCGGCGAGCTGTTCGCCCGCCGGTTCTTCCTGCCCGGCGCCGACCTGAGCGACACCGGCTTCATCGCCAACGTTCCCCAGGGTATGTTCGACGCCCTGAAATGGGCGCTGCAGTTCGAGGTGCCGATCATCATCACCGAAAACGGCGTGGAAGACGCCGACGACGATCTACGGCCGCGCTATCTGCTGCAGCACCTGCACCAGGTGTGGCGGGCGGTGAACTTCAACTGGCCCATCAAAGGCTACTACCACTGGTCGCTGGTGGATAATTTCGAATGGGAGCGCGGCTGGACGCAGCGCTTCGGCCTGTGGGAGCTGGATGTGGAAACTCAGGCACGCCGCAAGCGTCCCAGCGCTGACCTGTACGCCGAGATCTGCCGCGAGAACGGCATCACCTCCGAGATGGTCGAGCGCTACGCGCCGGAAGTGATGAGCAGCCTGTTCCCCGATTGAGAGGTAAACACACCTGCTGATGCCTGCTGAGCGAATCCCCGTCACCTGCCGACCGGCGCGGCCGGCCGACACCTCCGATGTGATGGAGCTGACCCGCACGATCTGGGAGGGACACGACTATGTCCCCCATGTGTGGTCCGACTGGCTGGCCGATCCCGAGGGCCTGCTGGCCGTGGCCGAATATGAGGGCCGCGTGCTCGGCCTGGGGAAGTTAACGCGCATCACTGCCCAGGACTGGTGGCTGGAAGGGCTGCGCACCCACCCCGAGTACGAAGGACGCGGCATTGCGTCCAGCCTGCACAACTATCTGCTGGGCCTCTGGGAGCGAACGATTGGTTCCAGTGTGCTGCGCTTCGCCACGGCATCCTACCGCCTGCCCGTCCAGCGCCTGGCCGAACGCACCGGCTTCCACAGGACCGGCGAACTGGTTCCCCACCGCGCCCCCGCTCGCAAAGACCCGGCTGCCGCCGGGCGCTTCCGCCCCGTCAAACCGGAGGAGGCCCAGGCAGCCCTGGAGCAGGCGCGCGCCGGCTTCACCGCCGACGCCGTCTGGGATCTGATGGACCTGGGATGGCAGTGGGCCTGCCCGCATATGGAGGCGCTGATGGACAGCATCCACAGCGGGCGTGCCTGGTGGTGGCAGGATCAACATCTGCTGCTGGGAATCGAAGACGAGGACGATGACGACGGTCACCGCATCCTGATGGTGCAGATGCTCACCTGCCCGGCCAGTGAGGCCGCCGGCTGTTTACACGACTTTCGCGCCCTGGCGGGCGCTCTGGACTACCCCGAGGCCGGCTGGGCAGCTCCAGCCCAGTCCACCCTGCTGGCAGCCCTGCAGCAGGCCGGCTTTACCCGCAGTTGGGACGCTTCGATCCTGATTTATGCGCGCTCCAAGGATGAATAAGGGGCAGAAGCGGGCGTCCTGAGCATCCGGGCTCATTCAACTGGCAGGAGGACGCCCCTGCTGCACCCGGGCGGTGCATATCAAATTTTCGAATACATCTTCCCTAGCGGGTATGAATATAGTATAATGCCCGACGCCAGCGGGGCCAAAATCCGCTGGCGTTTTCTGGAGAGGTAGCGTAGTCTGGCCTAACGCGCACGCCTGGAGAGCGTGTGTACCGCAAGGTACCGTGGGTTCGAATCCCACCCTCTCCGCCTGAAGGTTTTATTTCATTTCTAATCAATTTATTCTCAAACGGAATCGCCCGGCAAATGCCGGGCGATTCCGTTTTCTACAGCTCCATGCGGCCACGCTCAGCCGCAGATCAATTTGAACTGAGCGAAGCACTGTGGTACCATGGTGATGTCATGAACGGGCTCTGGTAAGCACCACCAGTCAGGGCCCACCGGGCTGCCGCAGAGCCGGGGTCCGGTAATTCCAGGGGGAACTGCATAAGAAAACCAGCCGCATCCAGAAATCATTGAAATACAACCGGCAGTACGACCTGTCTCTTCGCAGCCAGCGCCGGATATCGCAGCGAAAAGCAGCCGGTTTCTCCCAACGCTGCCCGGGCATCGCTGTAAATGGCAGCCGTTCGATCACAAGAGGAGGGAGAAGCATCGCATAGCTTTTCCTGGGTGCAGGGCTCTGACTTAATCCGTACGCGGGTTGGTCAGGCTGCTACTTTATAAGGACAGATGAGATGAGAAAAATCATTATAGAAGCCGAAATGTCGGTCGACGGGGCTATGGGTGGAGAGAATATGGATTTCTGGTCTCTGGTCTTTCCATATCACACCCCGGATGTTGAAGCATATCTCTCCGACCTGCTGTTCATGCCAGATGCGCTCCTGATGGGTCAGAAAACTTATACGTTCTTTGCCCAGGTCTGGCCAGAGAGAGAAGGAAAACAGGCGGAAAGAATAAACAGCATGCACAAATTTGTCGCATCCCGAACCCTGGAGGAGCCGCTTCAATGGAATGCTGAGCTCATCAAAGGGGACGTGGCTGAGGCCATCCGAAAACTCAAACAAGAGCCGGGCGGGAGCCTCCTGCAGTACGGCGTGGGAGAACTGACGCACACCATGCTCAGGCATGGCCTCGTCGACGAATTTCGCTTTGTCGTCTATCCGTTTGCCTATGGAGAAGGGCCGCGCATTTTTGAGCATATGGGGGCCCACCATCTAAAGCTCCTGGACACCAGGGTATTCAATTCTGGCGCCATCGCCCTACACTATCAGCCCCAACAGCCCGGGTGAAGAGGAATGAACCGCTCTTCTCACCGGGCGGGAGCGCGATCGCATGCGTTTTATGCTTAAGCTCACTTTGAACCAGCCAGCATCTGAGGAAATCACTGCGCGCCTGCCTGCCGAAAAGGATAGAGGCGAAGTGCTGGAAGAACAGGGCATTCGAGAAGCGGTCTATGTCGCAGCTGACCGGTCCACAGTCTGGACGGTCTGGAACTGCGCCTCGCGCGAGGCCCTGGATGAGGCGGCCAGGTCACTCCCTTTATATAAGTTCTGGGACATCGAGGTAACCCAGCTGGCGGAGGATGATTTTTAACTAGGAGGATGGTTATGAGCGAACTGCTGGTAGACTTCGTCTCTTCACTGGACGGTTACGGCGCGGCCCACGGTTGGCCCGGATTCTGGGGGCTAGAAGGCCCCGAGTATCTGCGCTGGCTGGAGGAGGAGTCCACAGTCGATTATACGTTCCTGATGGGGGCGAACACCTACCGCCAGATGTATGATTTCGCCGCTCAATCCGGGGATCCGGATGCGGAGCTGAGAAGCGAAGAAAAAGCCACCCTGGATGATCTGACCAGGGCGTCCAAGGTGGTATTCTCCTCAACGCTAAAAGACCCGCTGCCATGGGCCAATACACAGCTGATCAGCGGAGATGCGGTTGCGGTCGTGAGAGCGATGAAACGAGAAGGCAGCAGGCCGTTGAGCACCCTCGGCAGCCTCAGTCTGGTCCGGTCGCTTCTCAGGGCCGGGCTCGTGGACCGCTTCCGTGTGGTAATTTTCCCCGTGATCAACGGCAGCACCGGCTACGACCGCATTTATGACGGTTACCCCGACGTCGCCCTTGACATGGTTACCAGCCGCACGTTCGACGACAGGATTCAGCTGCTGGAATACGTCCCCAGGGTGCTTTCCGGTCCGCCCGGTTCCTGACGGACGACAGCACGACAGGAGTAAACCTATGTCCAAGCTGCGTGTCAACAATTTCGCCATATCCATCGACGGCTACGGTGCCGGGCCCAATCAGAGTCTGGACGAGCCGCTCGGCGTTGGCGGCGAAGCCCTGCACGACTGGATGGTCTCAACCCGGACGTTCCGGCAGACCTATGGTGACGAGGGCGGGACCACGGGTGTGGATGACGAGTTTACAGCCCGCGGGTTCGAGAACCTCGGCGCCTGGATCCTCGGGCGCAATATGTTCGGTCCAGTCCGGGGCCCCTGGCCTGATGACACCTGGAGAGGATGGTGGGGTGATTCACCTCCCTACCACACCCCGGTTTTCGTGCTCACGCACCACCCCCGTGAGCCGGTTGAGATGGACGGCGGCACCACTTTCTACTTCGTCACCGGTGGCATACATGAGGCATTAGCACGCGCCCGCGAGGCGGCAAACGGTAAGGATATCCGCGTTGGCGGCGGCGTCACCGTCATCCGCCAGTATCTCCAGGCCGGATTAATCGATGAAATGCATATCGCCATCAGCCCGGTACTCCTGGGCTCCGGTGAGCACCTGTTTGCTAACATCGATACGGTCGCTCTGGGATACCAGTGCATCGCGCATGCTGCCACTGACGGAGCGATGCATATCGTTCTGACCAAGCGATCCTGAAGGAGTTCAATGATGGGAAAAGTGATTTTCGATATCAGCATGTCCCTGGATGGTTTCATCACCGGGGCAAACCAGACCCCCGCAGAACCACTGGGAGACGAAGGCGAACACCTGCATGATTGGGCGTTCAACAGTCAGCACCCATTCAACCGCAGTCTGATTTCTGAAAGCGTCAGCGACACCGGAGCGGTCATCTGCGGGCGGCGTACTTATGATGACTCGATCCCGTTCTGGGGTCCGGATGGCCCTACAGGCGCGGCGCGACTGCCGTTGTTCATCGTAACTCATCACCTGCCCAGAAAAGTTCCCCCGGATGGGGTTTATACCTTCGTGACGGACGGGATCGAAAGTGCTCTGCAGCAGGCGAAGAAAGCTGCCGGCGGTAAAAATATCAGCGTGATGGGCGGAGCGGATATCGGACAGCAGTACATGCTGGCCGGACTGGTCGACGAGCTATCTATTCACCTCGTACCTGTGCTCTTTGGAAAAGGAACACCGTTATTCGCTAACTCCGGCGAGACTCACATCCGGCTCGAACCCATTCAAACCGTTGAGACCCCCGAAGCCATCCACCTGCGGTTTCGGGTCGCCAGGTAAGCCCTGGTTGTCTCAGGAAAATGGATCGCTGACTGCGCGGTCCATCATGGTGAGCGATCCGGTTCCGGACGCGCGCCAGAGGAGTGTTAAATATGAAGCTGAAGGCAGCACAGTTCATCAACACGTTCCTGCTTTTTCTGGTTGCGGGGGTATTCTGGGGCACCTGGTTCAGCCTGGCCAGATCCATGCGGTCGATAACGCCGGGAACATTCCTGGAAGTCGGGAAAATCATGATCCGCAATCTGGGGTTGCCGATGAGCATCCTGCTGCCAGCCGCGCTGCTCTCCACGCTTCCCGTCCTGTTCTGGCTCTATCAACAGAAATCCATGCTGGCCTTTTCCCTGACGCTCTGCGGTTTTATGCTCTTTGTGATTGCCCTGCTGATCACGCTGCTGGTCAACGTCCCGATCGACAATCAAATTACGCAGTGGACCGTCCAATCGCTGCCCGCCGGATGGGAAACCATCCGCGACCGCTGGGAGTTCTTTCATACCCTGCGCACGCTGGCCTCTGCGGCAGGTCTGGGGTTCGTTATTGGCGCAGTTCTGGTGCGTGATAAAGACGAGGCGGTTTGAACAAACATCCCCCGTCAGAATTGGAAAGGAAACATATGACCCTGTTACGAATGGATAACGTCCTCATCGTGGTCGATGACATGGAGGCGGCGAAGGAATTCTTTATCGCACTGGGTATGGAGCTGGAGGGCGAGGCGACCATGGAAGGGCCTCTGGTGGACCGCCTCATCGGGCTCGAGAACGTTCGCTCCGAGATTGCCACCCTGCGGACTCCGGACGGCCACGGCCGGATCGAGCTGGACCGGTTCTACTCGCCGGCAGCCGCCGGAGCAGACCTGAGAAACGCTCCGGTGAACACGCTGGGCCTGCACCGCATCATGTTTGCCGTTGACAGCATTGATGAAGTCCTGAGGCGCCTGCGTCCCCGGGGGGCTGAGCTCATCGGTGAAATCGTCCAGTATGAGGACTCGTACCGGCTGTGTTATATTCGCGGCCCGGCCGGAATCATTGTCGCGCTGGCAGAACCACTCGGATAGGTCATATCCGCACGGGCACAGGGAAAACCAGGATCCATGCCGTATACCAGATGGCGGTTTCAAACACCGGTCAACAGAGCCGGTGTTCATTGAAGCTGCCTGCGGTGCAGCACTTCCGGCCTGACAGCAGACCGGAATCATCCGTATCGATAAGGGCCTGGCAAATCGAATAAATTGAACTTCATGCCGCCAGTGACATGCCCCACGGCCGTGCTGATCGCAAGCTGGAAGATGCGCCTCACCGGCGAGCCGCCAGGCTGCAGGATGTCGGGAGCACACGGAGCCTGTATCACTACCCGGCCGATCCTATTCTCCTCATCCTTCGAAAGACGGCAGACATAATCGAAATGACTCCATCTAAGATGAACAGGTACCCTAAGATAACGACCAGCGTCAATCCGGCAGCCACCGGGCTGGTGACCAGCAGGATGCCGGCTATTATGCTGAGTGCGGCTAAGATCCCCAGGCCTAAACCTCCACCACGGAAGGCCAGGATCAACTCACTGATGCCGATCAGGATACCAATGACACCCATCCAGAAGGCGGCCGTAGCGGGCACGAGCACAGCGCTCATTATCGGGTTGCGGATGATCAGCAACCCGGCAAGGATGCCCAGAACACCCATGAACAGCTTCCAGCCCCAATTCCAGCGGTTCCACACGAGGGAGATAAGATTAATCACCCCCGTAACCAGCCAGTAGAGCCCCAGAAACCATACCAGCGCCGATATGGTGCCGACTGGATTGGTCACCATAAAGAAACCCAGGATGATTGCAGCGATTCCATTCAGCAGGACCAGCCACCGGTCCGTTCCTGGCGCAGCGTATTCCCCTGCTCCTGACAGCGTATCCATATCTCACACCCTCCTTTTCAGTCGCTAACTTTATCCAGCACCCTACACGTACTCTTCGCCTTTTGCCAGCCGCAATTACCGGCTCCATCAACAACCTGTGGATCTCAGGTGCCCACAGGGTAGCCTGGCCCAAGCGGAATTCCTAATACGAACCAGAATACGAAAAACAGAACCCACAATACGAGAATGAGCAGGGCGTACGGCAGCATGAGTGAAACGACTGTCCCCAGACCGACGTCCTTCTTGTATTTTTGAGCAACCGTGACGACGAAGGGCAGATACACCATAAGAGGCGTGACCACATTCATCGGTGAGTCTCCCACCCGGTAGGCTGCCAGGACGGTCTGCGGTGATACACCCAGACGGGCGAAAATGGGGATGAAAACCGGCGCAAAAATTGCCCATTTGGGGACGACGCCTGGAATAATGATGTCCAGGATGGTGATCACAATGACCATCCCCACCAGCAGCGGGATTGCGCCGATATTCGCCTGTTCGAGCACATCCGCCATCCCCATCGCGGCAATCGTCGGCAGATTGCTGTAATTGAAGTAAGCGATGAACTGGGCAATCACCAGCAGAATGAAGATCAGACCGGACAGGCCGGCAAATGTTTTCGTGACCGAGTTGATGACATCGTTCGCGCTGTTGAAGGTCCTGGCGCCGATGCCGTATAAGATCCCTGCCACCAGGAAGATCATGGTGATAATGAAGAGCAGGCTGTCCATGAAAGGCGTATTCCCGATGATGTCGCCGGTCTCTGGATCGCGCAGCGGCGCGCCCGGCAGCACCGTCAGCAGGGCAACCAGGAGGACGAACGCCAGGACGCCAAGGCCGGCAAAACGCAGTCCCCGGCTTTCATCACCCGACAGTTCGCTTTGATCCCCTTCTCCGATCCCCTGCTCTGTGGATTCGGGCACGTATTCGCCAAGCCGGGGCTCAATGATCCGTTCGGTGATCAGCGTTCCTATGATGGCTAGGATCAACGTTGAGGCGGCGCCGAAGAAAAGATTAGCCACGATCGTGATCGGTGTTCCGCCAATCAGCCCGATGGCTTCGTTCGTAATCTCTGTGATCATGCTGTCGACGGGGGTGATAAAAATGTTCACCGCAAATGTGGCGCCGACGGCAGCATAGGCTGCCGCCATACCCGCCAGCGGGTGACGGCGTAAGCTCAGGAATGCGGCTGCTCCCAGGGGAATCAGGATCAGGTAACCAGCATCGGTGGCGATGCTGGAGAGCACACCGATAAAGACAATGATGAAGGTGATCCACCGGCGTGGGGCGACTTCAACCAGCTTGCGGATCATGGCACCCATCATCCCGGCCTGTTCAGCGACACCGGCTCCAAGCATTGCGATAAACACGACTGCAATGACGCCGAAACCCTGGAAGTTGGCGACAAACGAAGAAAACAGAAACCGGATCCCATCCACGGTCAGCAGGCTCTGAACGGCGACCGTCCTCTCGCTGATCTCGTAATCGATATCATAAGGATCTGCCGGGATATAAACGCCTGGTGCAGTAGTGTCCTCGTAATATTCGCGTTCAACGGTCTCCGGGACGGGCTGGGCGATTTGTTCGGTAACGCTGACGCCTGCCAGAAACAGGATGTGGGAAAGAACGATGACGATGGCAATCAGGTACAAAAAAATCATCACAGGATGAGGGACTCGATTACCCAGTTTCTCGATCGTATCCAGCATGCGCTGGACGACGCCTCGCCTCTCGCCAGCTTCAGGTACAGCTTCTTCTAGGGTTTTCACAACAGCCTCCAAAACTTACAACCATCGATCTGCATAACGGGTGTAATAGACCCCAAATTAGTCACCGGATGGAACAGGGGTCTGACTCCGGAATGGATGTGTACCTGGCGAGATCCTCGAATTTCACGACGGAATGCATATACCCATCATCAAGGCTCTCTCGATCCGGCAGCCAGGCAGCGTGAGCGGTCGGGCTCCACCTGCGGTGACCCTGCCCCGTGGGATGAGGGATGGGTGGATGGCCGCGTGAGCCTGCACCGGGCTGAGGCGAGATCCGTTATTCTCAGTGACAATCGGGTCATTTCCAGTTCCGCCTTCTGTGCGCCGCAGCCGCGGAAGGGTTATCCGGCTCACCCGCAGCGAGCACCCACACTGCTGATGATCGTTGGGCACGCCCCAGGACTACATGGCATAATTCCTCAAAAACGAGCTGAGCAGACGCACGCCGACGCCGGTCCCGCCGTGGATCTCATACGGTTTGGTGGGGTTGGTCACCCAGGCGGTGCCGGCGATATCCAGATGGACAAGGGGATAGTCACCCACAAAAGCGGCCAGGAAGGCGCCGGCAGTGATCGAACCGGCCGGACGGCCGGCCATATTTTTGATGTCGGCGATCTCGCTCTTGATCATTTCGTGATACTCATCCCACAGGGGCAGCTGCCATACCCGCTCGCCGCTTGCCTCACCGGCACGGATCATCCTGTCGGCGAGCTTCTGGTCGGTGCTCATCATACCGATGGCGTGAGAACCGAGCGCGATGATGATCGCACCGGTAAGGGTCGACAGTTCGACGATCG
>Ga0134103_1000647_pt1 | contig 40596 bp, 45 predicted proteins | sample 14_taG_2_FD_94445 | JGI IMG/M metagenome (GOLD analysis project Ga0134103, IMG submission 94445) | Switchgrass degrading microbial communities from high solid loading bioreactors in New Hampshire, USA - 14_58_20_212_A1 metaG | ecosystem: Engineered > Bioreactor > Semi-continuous > Anaerobic >...
AACAGCGCACCCCAATGTGGTAGCTAAAGAGCAAGCCGCCCGCGAACTCTTTGAAAAGCTGAATTCTATTCGTTACGCTATTAAACGTGATGATGAGATACGCCGCGGGATGCTCCAAGATATTCTACAAACGCTTAGTTGAATTTGTATATAACACATAAATACCTAAATACCGCTTAACGAACAAGTTTAATGACTATCATGAAATGCAGAACCTTGTTAGGGCTCATCGTCTTCGGGAACGTCCCCCGTCTCGCGACCATCTCCACCTCATCGAGCAACGCCCACAGTCGCCGCAGCTCCTTCGCATCAAAACCGGATCTCCCAACGCACACCCCACTGCGGCGGCTCATTCCGCCGTAACTCGACCCCAGCCTGCAGCGTCCCGCCTGCCAGCGGTCGCAGGACACTTATGGCTATGCCACCCTTTGCCGTCACCCCGATTGTGGCCCCATCGCCGTGGGCGATGGGGACTATGATTTTGGGGCTGCCAGCTCACTCACGCGGCCCACAACACCCTGTGCCTTGTACCGCTCCAGCGCCGCCTCAATGAGTTGCTCCACATAGCGGCGGATGTCGCCGACAGTCTCGGATAGAGCCTTGCGGGTTTCAGTGTCCAGCTGGGCGAGAACCTGGTCGACCACCTCCCGCCCCAGGGCCACCAGCTCGTCACGACTCGCCCGGCCCTCCACCACTGCCTGCCGCAGCGCAGCGGCCACCTTGCTCTCGGTGGCCAAGACGGCCACTTCAGCCAAATAGGCGACTCGTGCCAGCGCCTGGTCGGCCAACTCATGGTCGATTCGCGCGTCCAGGGCCTCCTTGGCACGACGGATGTAGGCCAGGGCGTAAGCGGCACCGAAGCTCAACAGGGCCAGCAGCACCGTCACGATGAGCTCCCGCAACTCAGTCCAAACGATGTCAAGCATGGTATCCCTCCTAGCTGTACGCTCGTGTCAGCCACCCAACTAAAAACGCCCGCGACTGCGGGCGCTTGGCTGCGATACGGTAGTAGTGGTGGGCGGCTAGCCATCTGAGCACCTGCAGCAGTCGCTTGGGGTCGGCGCGGTTGGCCGCGGCGACTGTTTGCGGGCCGATGATGCCGTCAACGGCTACTGGGTAGCCCAGGAACACAAGTGCCTCCTGCAGCAGCCGGTGCGCGGTCGCCGGCCCCATGTTGACAGCCATGTCGAAAATCTTTGTGGCCACGGCTTCATCATTAAGGCGCCCATATCCGTACTTCGAGTAGAAGTCGCGGTAGTAGATGGCGATGGCGTCCTCACGGGTGAGGTTGGCAATGTCCAATTCGGGATAGCTCCGACGGCTGATACCCCATTTGGTCTCCCCGCCCGGGTCCCGGGGGTCGTTGACGTAGCCGCCCTCATGGCCCAGCACGACCTCCACGGCGCGCAGGAAGCGCTTGTCCGTGACAGTACTCATATCGTCATCTTCACCTCCTTGCGCTTGTCGCTCAAGGGATTAGGACTCGTGAAACAGCACTACCGCCCCACCCCCCCGTCCTGCTTGTCCCGCAGTACCGCCAGTGCCTGACGCAAGCGGTCCGGTATGGGCACGCCGACCTCACCCAAATTCTCAACGATGGACAGCGCCTCGTTGCCGATGTACCACCAGATGGCGACCGTCCGCAGGATGGGCTCGCCGAGGCCACCGAGTTGGTCAAGGATGTTGCAGACGGCCACGACAACGAACATCCCCACTTTGCGAGCGATACCCCGGCGCCCTATATCCGACGACAGCCGCCCATGCACCCACGCTGCCGCCCAGCCTGTTACGTAGTCCATGCAGGCCAAGACGACGAGCGCCGCGAACACCGCGTCCCAGCCTCCCCACAGATAAGTGGCCGCGGTGCCCACCGCAGCGATGAAGGCCTTCCAGATGTTAGTTGCTCCCATAGTCCCACCCCCTGATGCGATGAGGTCCGTCCCGCGTGGGACGCGCCTCTTGACATAAGCGTCAATCCCGTCCGAACGAAGCACGAGCTACCACACCCGCTGATCTGCCCGGCACATCAGGGGATTATAACTCGGGCAATCGAAATCGTGCCGTTGTCTCCCACCACAACCCAAAGGCCGTTGGCATAGGTGACGTCGCGCAGGATCGCTGACGTGCTGCTGGGGCGCGAAGTCCATGAGGTGCCATCCGAGCTGGTCCGAATCGTGCCACTGTCTCCCACCACAACCCAGAAGCCGTTAGCATAGGCGATACTCCGCAGGACGGACGACGTGCCGCTAGTGCGAGAAGTCCATGAGGTGCCGTCCGGGCTGGTCCGAATCGTGCCACTGTCTCCCACCACAACCCAGAAGCCGTTAGCATAGGCGATACTCCGCAGGACGGACGACGTGCCGCTGGCGCGAGAAGTCCATGAGGTGCCATTCGTGCTAGTTAGAATCGTGCCGTTGTCTCCCACCGCAACCCAGAGGCCATTGCCATAGGCGACGCCCCACAGCTCGGAAGACGTGCCGCTGGGGCGCGAAGTCCATGAGGTACCATCCGAGCTAGTCAGAATCCTGCCGCCGGACCCCACCGCAACCCAGAGGCCATTGCCATAGGCGACGCCCCGCAGGACGGACGACGTGCCGCTAGTGCGAGAAGTCCATGAGGTGCCGTCCGGGCTGGTCCGAATTGCGCCGTCATCTCCCACCGCGACCCAGAGGCCGTCGGCGTAGGCGACGCCGCACAGGACGGACGACGTGCCGCTGGTGCGAGAAGTCCATGAGGTGCCATTCGTGCTAGTCAGAATCGTGCCGCCGCCCCCCACCGCGACCCAGAGGCCGTCGGCGTAGGCGACGCCCCACAGGTTGCTCGACGTTCCGCTGGGGAACACGGTCCACAGATGGAGCAGCAGATTACGCATGATGGGATCAAGCTGGCTCTTGGTGTAGTACCGCCCGTCGTGGTCGGCGCTGGACTTGTGAGTGTTGAGGGCACTGAGCAGGCCTGCGAGTGTGGCCGGCGGCGAGTCGTACCAGTTACTCGTCCCGGTGATGGCTTTGATCCTGTTCGCAATCCAGTCGAGGAGTTGCCGCAGGCTTCCCGAGTTGCCGCTAGGGGTCTGCAACGGGTCCAGAGTCCGGCTGCCACTCTCGATGGCCTGAATGTTACCCTCGATCCGATTGAGATCGGTCGGGAGCGGTATGTCCGCGCTTTTCCAGTTCGTTTTCGGCGCCTGGTATCCGCTGGGCGCGCTACTCATGACATCAACCTCCTCGCTACAAGCCTCGCACTTAACGCCCCCGCCCAGGAGAGCTCCTGTCGGACCACCTGGGCCTGCATCCCATCGACGCTCACCACATCATCCACCTCTAGCGCCGGGTTCCCGCGCCAATCCAGCTCCACATCCCGCCTCTGTTGGGCCGACCTCGCCAGGATGGCCTGAGCGATGGCCTGGGCGTGCTCGCTGGTCTGGACCAGGGGGTTGGACGGCACCTCGTGGACGATCAGCCCAAGCTCGCGGATGCTCAGGTCGTCCTCCTCCACCACCTGCTCGCTGCCTTCGACCGAGAGCGGCCGCCCCGTGATGACCAGTGTCGCCGATGCCATGCTCGTCCCGGTGTTGCGGATCTGCATCTCGGCACCGGCCGCACCGTAGCTAGCCTCTACGATGGAGACGCCCGCCGGAGGGCTCTCCAGGGAGGCGGCCGCGTCGATAACGGGGCGCTTCCGGTACTCGGCCCGGATCGTGATGGTGGCACCGGGGGGCACATCCACCGTTGCCCGGTAAATCTCTTCGGTCGAAGCGGTCAGTACCAGCGGCTGCGTGGTCACCCCGACCCTGTTGGCGACGAGTCCGCCACTCACCGGGTGCCGGGCGGGTGGGAAATAGTCGTCAGCCGTAATCTCCAGGATCGGGCCTCCAGACGGGGTCGTTACCTGCTCTATTCTGAGAATGCCGTCCCGGTCACAGTACGCCCGCGCAAGGCCCGCCTCCGCGATTATCCGCAGAGCGTCCCGGTGCGACCCCGGCGGCACCCAACCCCACGGTACGACGATGTCTTGGAGCCCCGGGTCAAGCCGGTACGTCTCCGGCGGCATCTTGGCATGAGTGAGCACGTCCTGCGCGAGCTCATACAGAGAGACGTTCTGCTTGAGCGGCCCTGGTTCATACGTCGTGCGCCGCAGGAGCTCCATGCGGTCACGAGCCCGGACCATGGCCTCCAGCTCCTCCGAATCCCACTCAGTACTCCAAAACACACCGAGCGGCACCCACTCATCATAGAGCGGACGGGTCTCGCGGTACAACTCGGCGATGATCTCGTCGCTTACGGCATAGGGGAGGATGAGGAGTTCGTCGATGAGGCCGTTCCACCACTGGTCGTTGTAGGTATAGCCTCTGTGGCCGATAGGGATGACCCCTCTATACCTACCGCCCGGGTTGCGCACCGAAATAGGCTTGGAGGCAGACGCGACGCGCCCCCCGTCTACGTAAAGATGAACGTCAGCAGTACCGTCCACCCAGGTGAGCGCGATATGGTGCCATTCTCCGTCGTTATACGAATCCGCAGTAGTTAGAGTGTCTGCGGACCCGTAGGAAACCACGAATCGGCCGCTGGTGTTCATCCTTATCCCGAACCGCGTGTCCGGTCCGACCTCGTCGCTCGCCCATTGGAGGGTCAGCACTCGGTCGGTAGTGACATCGGTTGGCGTCTTTACCCATGCGGCAAACGTTCCTGTAGCGTGATTCCAGATGCTTTGTGGGTACTCTAGCCTCCCCGCCGCCCTCGTCCCGTCCACGAAGGAGGTGGCGAAGGGTTTGTTCAGCTCTACTTGAGCAAACTCCCATTCGATATATGTGCCAGCCTTTATAAGATGGTTACCAGCCCGAACTGCAAATGCCGCATTAATATTACTCGTATCTTGGTGTGTATAAGTTTTTCGTCCCAATCCATCTGCTCCATGAAGATGCGGAGAACCAGAACTTGATCGACCAAGACCAAACCTACCCGTTGTACCTGGAGCTTCATAGTAATCCAAAATGTAAGCCGACATGGTGTGTGGCTGGTTGGCAGGCCACGTAAAGGTGTTGGTTAGATTCAATACAGGGTACGTGCAGTCAGCTATTACTTCGGCCCTATACCTGTGCTCACCGAGCCGAGTAACGCGAATAGTGCCGCCACCAACGCTTCTGTCGGTGCTATCTCCGACGTTTAGGTTAGCAAACCAACTCTGGTATCCAGCGACGAATATCTGATTCGTCGTCCCCTCCTCCACCGCCACTGCACCGCCGAAGCGGCCCTCGCCCGGGCGGCGAGTAACAACGTGATCGGGAAGGGGCTCGATAACCGCCCCATTCTGACGAGACAGAGTCAGATCGCGGTCGAAAGGTGCATACCACCCCTCGCCCCACAAATGCTTCGCGCCTTCGATACCTAGCCACGCTCGCACGCGACGGTTGGGGCGCAGGAGCTCGCGGAATGGGCTCTGCGGGTTGGTCACGTCGAAGCGGCCGCCGCGGTTGACCAACCGGACCGTGATCTCGTTCGTGTTGACACCGCCCGTACCCACGCCGCTCCCCGACTCGCTCTCCTCCAGAAGACGGAGCTCCAGTAGGTCGCTGCCCTCGTAGGTCTCCTGGAGTGAGGTGAAGAACTCGAGGATCTTCGCATGGGCGCCGGGGCGGGACCACGCCCGGATCTCCAGCTCCTGGCGGGTCACGTCCAGGGCCGGAGGGTCCAGCAGTTCGTAGAACTGGATCTCAGCGTTGCCGGTCACAGTCCGCTCGCGCAGAAGCGACCCGTCGGGTCCGTAGAGACGGATGGCGAACTCGGTCGGCCACTCTCCACGTGCAGAATCTCCGACCACCTGGAAGGTAGTTACTGAGCGCGCTGGGTGGGTCAGAATCAGGGTCGGGTAGGGCTCGCTGAATCGCCCGTCCTCCCCTGCTACCTGAGCACTCCACCAGCCCATCTGGTAGAGGTACGCGTCTTCAGGGACTGGAGCCAGATGCCAGGTGCCGTCCAGAACCCAGACACCATCGAGGGCCGCCCACTTGTGTGTCGGTTCGGTGGCGAAGTCCGCCGTCTGAGCCGGGTATGAGACATTCGCCTGTTCCGAGGCCGTCACTTCGATGGTCTGGTCCAGCGTTGGGTCAGTGTAGTCGATGGTAACGCGCGCATCGACCCGGCGGACAGGCGCCTTCATCTGGTTGAGGAACTCCTGGGAGACCGTGTACACAACTACCACCTCACGGGATTAGAAGAGCCGCCACCTCCACGCCATCGGTGACGGAGTAGTCGATCCACACTTCGCTGCTGCCAGGCTGATTGTAAACCTCAGCCTTGAGCGGGCCGATGAACTGCCCACCCCCACCATGGATAACCACCCGGCGGTCCTCCAGTTTGAGGCCTGAGACGTTGTAACCCGAGCGGATGGTTAGTACCAACTCCTCCTCGCCGTGGTTGCGGACGTGGAGAACCAGCCTACCGCCCGAGTTTTCCACCAAGTGACCGTCGAGGTTGGCTGGGGAGTAGACAGGCGTTAGCCCGGCATCCGAAACCTGCTGCCGGGCGATGGCAACTCGAGCCACAGGGATCACCTCTCGATGAATGGAATGCTAACTTCTTCCCAGATCCGCACGCCGTTCCGCGTGTGCCAGGCCGAGTACGTGATATCGCCGGTGTAGGCCATCATTTGCTGCTGGCCCCCAGCGTCGGGGTACTCGACCATCATGAATGGCTTATTGGCCGCAATCAGGTCGAGAATCTGCTGAAGCTGCGGGTCCGGCAGGTAACGCCAGGTAACGTCCACCCGCCGGATCCCGGCCCGCACGACTTCCATAACCATGACACCCGACGCCGATCTGTTGCTCTTGGTCAAATCAAATCTCCCGACCCGCACTTCCGCGGGCCGGGCGACCTCGACTCCTGCGATGCGGATAGTGGCCATCTGCTACACCCCCAAGGCCGGACGGATGACCACGTCCATCCCCTGCCGCTGGCCCTCACGGACCAGGTGCGGCAGGATGAGTCGCGCGAACGTCGCGCCGTCGATGCGCAGAACGACCTCACGGTCGTCGCCGGCCGGACCAGGCCCGGAAGCTTGTTGGAACCTGTGGGCTGTCATCATGGCGTCGAACACCGCGGCCCCGACGCTCTCGGCGATGACGTTGTCCCGCTCCAACGGGATAACGGCCTCCCGGCGGTGCCCCTCGCCGACCATCGCCAGCGTAGGCCCGGTCACGATGCCGCCCTGAGCGAGGCCGGGGATACGGATGGACCCCAGGACCTGACTGGCGATGGAGCCGATTCCGGCCAGGGCCGCCGCGATGACGCCGCCGGCCAGAACCGGGGCAATCGGGCCGCTCCAGGCAAAAAACGCCACCAACGTGGCGTAGGCTTGCTGGATCACGGCAACGATTACCGAGCCGACCTGCGACAGGACGCCCAGCACCCACTGCCCGAACGTGGCCAGCGACTGAGATGCCGCCTGTGCCAGCCGCTGCACGAGCAGCTGCTGGACGGCATTCCCGAGCGACCCTAGGATGGACTGCACGCCCTGGCTCATGGACATAGTGCCGCTCAAGATGCCGCTGAACGCCTGGGTGAACGCCGCCTGGAGGCCGGTGCTCAGCGTCCCGGCCCAGCCCATCATGTCGCCGCCGAAGGTCTGGCTCTGAGCCAGGATGGTATTGTAGCCCTGTCCAAACTGGCCGGTCAGGGCACTCATCATGCGCTGGAACCAGCTCGTGACGTCCTCGACCAGGTCGGGCACGATGGAGTGGCCGACGAGCGTGTCGTACAGGCGCTGGAAGAAGCCTGTGACGCCCGAGACGAGATTCCCCGCTGTCTCGGTCACGCTCTTCTTCATGTCGTCCCACCAACCGATGACCTTATTACGCAGGTCAGTAACGACTCGCTCAACGCTCTTAGCCATGTTGTCAATGGCCTTCTCGATGGCCGCTACAATGTCAGAGACGGTGTTCTTCGCCGTCTCCCATCCGTCCACGACGGCGGCCCTAATCGACGTCCATGTGCTCTTGGCACTAGCAACCAGGCCATCCCATGCGCTCGTGACTGCGCTGGCCACGGCGTGCCAGACGCTGGCTGCGGTCGATTCGGCCCACGTCCACACGTCCTCGATGGCGGTGCGCACGGACTGCCAGACGGTTGTCGCCGTTTCGGCTAGAGCCGTCCACGCGGCCTCAATGGCGCTGCGGACGGCCGTCCACACGGCGCTGGCCTGAGTATCCGCCCAGGACCAAACCGCCGAGATGGCAGCGCGAATCGCATCCCAGGTCACTGTCGCGGCAGCCGATAGGCCATCCCAGACCGCGGTGATGGCACCAGAAACACCACTCCACACGGCGCCCGCCTGCTCCGACGCCCAGGTCCACACGGCATTGACGGTCGCCTTGACGCCATCCCACACCCGGCCTGCAGCGTCCTCGACTGTCGCCCATGCAGACGTTATTGCCGTTGATACGGTGCCCCACACCGCCGACGCTTGCTCGCTGGCCCAATTCCAGACGGCTTCGATGGTCCCGCGGATGGCTCCCCAGGTGGCACTGGCCGCCCCGGAGAGAGCCGTCCACGCGCCCTCAATGGCACCGGCGACCGCTCCCCAAACGGCACCCGCGGTCTGCTCGGCCCAGGACCAGACAGCCTCGATGGCGCCACGAACAGCCTGCCAGGTCGTGGTTGCCGCCGACGAAACCGCGTCCCAAGCGGCCAAGATGGCGCCGGTTACGGCATCCCACACGGCCGCCACGGTGGCGCTCGCCCAGTTCCAAACAGCCTCAATGGCCGAGCGAATACCGCCCCAAACCATCGTCGCTGCGCTGTGCAGCGCGTCCCAGGCCGCGGTGATGACGGCCGTCACGCCCTGCCACACAGTGCCTGCGGTCTCGGAAGCCCAGTTCCATACCGCCGACACAGCGTCCTGGATGGCGCTCCAGGTGGCCTGTGCGGCCGCACCCAGCCGCTCCCATGCGGCCACAACCGCGTCGGCGGCCGCCTGCCATACGGAGCCGAGGGTTTGGCTCGTCCAATCCACGACCGCCTGCACGGCCGCGTGGATGCCGCTCCAGATGTCACTAGCGAGCGCGGCCAGCACGGTCCACGCCTCGCCAATCGCACCAGCAACCTGGTCCCAAATGGCGGGCACCGTGCTGACCCAATCCATGACCGTCTGGATAGCGAGTAGAATGGCGGCCCACACGTCGCCGGCGACCGTCGCCAGCGTATTCCAGGCCATAAGGACGGCCGTCACGATGCGGTCCCACACCGGCGCGACATTGGCCGCAAACCACGCCTGCGCCGAGGCGACTGCCGCGACGATGTCCTCCCAATAGTGCCAGATAGCCGCCGCTAAAGCCGCTGCGGCCGCGATGGCCCAAGCAATCGGCCCCATGGCGATAACCCACCCGGCCGCCACCCGGACTCCATGGGCCACGGCGACGGCGCCGAGCCATATCCACCGCGCGGCCAGCACAGCCATCTCGGCTACTTGCACGCCGATGGACCAGACAGCCCGGCCGGCCGTCGTCACCCAGGCGGCCACCTGCTGCGTCGCCGACCACGTTGCCCGGGCAGCCGCCAGCGTCAAGGCGGGCACGAGGGTAAACGTAATGATGGCCGCCGTGTTCTCCAGCACCACGTCGAGACCCGGCCACTCCCGGCGGAGCCACTCGACGGCCTGCCGCACGGGCTCCATGGACTGGGTCAGGCGGTCCCAGGCACGCGAGGCCGCCTCGCCAATGCTCGTAATGACACCCTCCAGTGCGGCCAGACCATCGGCCATACTGGCCGTGGCGTCGAGGTTGGGCAGCGCTACATCCAGCGGCTGGAACTCGGGCAGCTCAAACGAGTCCAACAACGACTCCTGTACCTGGTGGACCTCGTCGAACGACTGGATGCCGCCCTCCGCTGCCTTCTGCGCCGCCTCAAGCCCGGCCGCCAGCGTCTCCTGGGCCTGGGCAGCCTGCTCGGCGGTAAACGCGGACTCCGCGGCTTGCTGCGCCACCCGGGCGCTAGCGGTGGCGGACTGAATAGCCTGCAGGGCGCTGTCGCGGAGCGAGTTGGCGTAGGCCATAACCGATTCGGCCGTGCCGCGCAAGGCCGGGACAATCCACGACAGCGCCTGGTAGATGAGCGCGGAACCACGCACCACCAGCGAGGCGCCGTACATGGCCACGCCGCCCAGAACCGTCCACACGCGCTGCCCGACCTCGGCCAGATTACCCCAGTTGCGAGCCAACACGTAGGCGGTCAGCGCGACGGCCGCGCCCACAGCCATCCACGGGGTAAGCGGCCGCAGGGTGGCCCATAGACTGACACCCAGTTTCTTCAGCGCCGGGATGAGCCAGGCGACAATAGCCGGCACGAGGCCGCCCACGATGGCGCCGGCGATGCCGACAATGACAGGCTGCACCCAGGGCGGGAACGCGCGCTCCAAAGCACCAAAGAAGCCATGGAGAGAGACCGCGTCCGCGACGCGCTCAATAGCGTCCGCTAGAACGCCCATGGCCGCGGCCAGCCCGGTGATGCGGACAACGTCCTGCCCCCAAGCACGGACGATGGTCGTCACCGAGTCCTTGATCTGCTCCCAGCGCCCTGCCATCGTCGTGGCTTGCCTGGTCATGGCACCGGCGAACCGGCTGGTCATGCCCTGCAGCACCGCCTCGACGGCAACAGCAGAGCTTATTGCGCCTCGGGAGGCCAGGTCCATGGCCTCCGGCACCGAGACGCCCAGGAATTCGGCCAGCATCTGCCATGCCGCTACCCCCTGCTCCGTGAGCTGCAGGAACTCCTGCGAGGCGAGCTTGCCCTTGGCCTGGATCTGGCCGAGGGCCCTAATGATGGCCTCCAGCATCTGCTGGCCTCCGCCCATGGCAGCAACGGTGTCGCCAATGGGGGTGATCATCTCGAGTACGCGGTCGGCCGTGAACCCGTACGCCAGGAGCTGACGCGCAGACTGCTGCAACCCAACGAACCCAAACGGCGTGCGCCTAGCGTACACTTCAAGTTCGCGGAGGAACCGCCGGGCGCGCTCGGCGTCGCCAAGCATGGTCTCAAACGCAATCTGCGACTGCTCAAAATCTGCCGCCAGTTTCACCCCTGCGGCACTGAGGCCGCCGAGGGCCGCAGTGGCGACAGCGGCCCACTTGGCCACGTTGCGACCTAGAGCAAGACTGGCTGGGACGGCCTCGCGGATGGACTTCGGAAGCGTTTTCGCTTGGCGCTGGACGGAGCGGGAGAATGAATTCCACTGACGCTCCGCCTTGGCAATACTGGACACGAAGCGGCCGGTGCTGGCGATCAAGGCGATATTGAACGTCGATACGGTGGCCACTTCATCACCCCCAAACAAAGAGGGCGGCCGCTAAGACCGCCCATCTCTCACCTGCAACACCCTTGACCACATCTCCAGGATGCGAGCCTGTTCCTCCCAGCTTTGCTCCTGCGCCTTCGGTACCTCGTACCGAGGCATGAAGTCTGACGGTTCATAGGGCTTGCGCCGGCGCTTCGGATCTCGGTAGCTGTTGGCTACCGTTGACGCGATGAGCCCCGCCCGCCAGTCCTCGACCTCGGTGCCCCAAGGCTCCAGCGAGAAGAACGCCATCCATTCCGTCAATTCCCGCGACGACATGCGCCGCAGGAGTTCCCCAACAGGCATACCAAGGGCCAACGCCAACCGGAAGACGAACCTCCGTGTTGGATTGGCCCTCAGTTTCCCGCCAATTCCTCAACGTCCTCGGGGCGCAGGCCTGCCAGACGCTGTGCGACCTCGAAGACCCGGTTCAAGGCGACCGCAGACTTTCGCCCCAGAACCTCCGCATCCTCATCGCGGAAGATGCGATTGCCTTGCTCGTCTACGCAACACAACACAACCAGTTTTGCCCGGATGTTTCGCAAGTTGACCTTCGTGTTCTTGCCTCGGGTCTCCACGATGGACTGTTCGAACTGGTCCCGTTCGGCACCGGTGAGGCCGCGGACGCGAACCCATGTGTTCCACTCGGGCACAAACACGTCTTCGGTGGGCAGATCATTGATGCCCAGAATTTCATCTCGGTTCAAGAACGTCTTGTTAGACACGTTACATTGCCTCCCCACGCATGGTATAATGATAATGGTGATGGCCTTGCGTAGATGGACTTTTGAAGAGATCACAGTGCTGCAGCGCGACTATCCAACTGTTCCCACCGCGGAGCTCGCTCATGCCCTCGGGCGCTCTCGACGGGCGATCCGCCTAAAGGCAGAAAGGCTTGGGCTACGCAAAATCGGCAGACCCGGATATCGTGTACCCGAGTCACGCTACAAGTACGAACGCCGCAAGCACTCCCTATTGCCATTAACCAAGGCGACAGCCTATGCTGTCGGCTTTATTCTCGCCGATGGTTGGGTTGGCAACGGGCGAGTGAGATTGGCAAACACGAATCCGATCATCCTCGCCAAAGTGCGCAATGCTCTCGGCTTCTCCCATAGCCTTAAATTGGAACGCAAAGGGCCGCATGACATATTCACCGTGACCATTACTAACAAAGTTCTTGCTGGCGAATTGCGAGCCCTCGGTATTCCACACGACAAGAGTTGGACGGCCAGGCTACCAGAAATCCCCGATGAACTGTTCAACCACTTCCTTCGCGGATATTTCGACGGCGACGGGACAGCACGATATTCCCGTCGCGGCGGCCTCCAATTGCGGTTCGTAAGCGGGTCACGCCTATTGCTGATCGATCTTGCAGAACACCTCCATCGGATTCTTGGAATCCCGGTGGGCCTCGTTCAGCATGATCGCGACAGGCCAACCGCGAACCGGCTGTATTATAACGGCCCAACTGCTGCCGCCATTGGCGAGTACATGTACCGCGATGCCGGCGACCTTTTCATTCCTCGAAAGCGGCTACCGTTCACTGACTATGCCAGCCGTCAGACGAGCCGAAAGCTGACGCGACAGGATGCCGAAGAAATCCGGCGCCTGGCCGCAAGCGGCGAGCCCGCGGCCAGGATCGCCAAACGATTCTCTGTATCCGACTCCCTAGTCCGGCTCATCATCGCTGGTAAGCGATGGGCTGAATAAGCCCATTCATCCAGTGATTTGCCCGAACTGGTACACGCCCGTCAGCGTGATCGTCACCTGTGCCTGCACCACGTCGCCGGAGCTGATCTCCTGCGGCTGGTAGGCCGTCACGATACCCTGGAACGTCCAGCCGAAGTCGTTGGGCAGTTTGATGCGATAGTGCTTCGCGGTGCCGTCCCGGAAGTCTTGCTCCAGATCCAGGTGCCCCTCGTTCGTCGGGTCGAAATTCAACGTGACGACAACTTCACCCGCGTCAATGAGTCCTGCCAACTTCTTTCGAACATCCCCGGGCGGGTCAAGCTCGTCGACCTCAGCTACCTCGCGCTCCGGCTGGGGAGGCTGGATCGACGCGATCTGCGCGATCTCCTCGAACGCCGTCCCGTCCTCCGACCGATAAAACTTGGTCCTCAACCCTGTGGTTTCAGCCATCGGAATCCCTCCTGTTACTTGTGAGTGATAACCACGTCCACGTGGTAGTGGGTTTGTCCCGTCTCCTCTTGGAGCATGGGAAATGCGGTCTCAACTCGGCACTCCATCACGTACAGCGCCCCAGCCATGAGAGCAGAAGAAAAGCCATCCAAGGAATCTTGGATGGCTTTTGCTACTGCTTCGGCGCCGGGCTCCGTCGTGTCCATCGCCGTGACCTGTAATCGTGTTTCCGTCCATGCAATGCCGTCAAGATCACGGCGAGGTATGCGGCTTATCGTGGAGATGACGATACACGGATACGCCGCTCCATCGGGCCGCGTCTGGTAGTAAATACGGTCGCCGACTAGAGCCGATACGGCAGGATCATCTCTCAGGTGTTTCCACACCACCTTCCGTGGCGTCACCGTTTGCGCCATATCCGCTCCAGCCTCCTCTGCAACGCCTCTATTGCGACGGCTTCCGCCTCTTTGCGTTTCGCATCACCGGCAGGTCTGAGCCACGGTTTCGGTGCCACATGCCCAACGACTCGACCCTTGTTGCGGCCTCGTTTGCGTCCGCCTACAACGATGTCGTGGCCGAACTCAACGAGTCGGCCGTACCAGCCCTCCTTGCCAGGCCCAACTATAACCCAGGCCCTGGTAGGTGTTGTACGGCGTTCGTTGACCTCAGCATGGATGTCGCCAGCCAAGGTGCCTGTCCGCTTGATAACTTGGGCGTTCTTCACGGCCTCTTGCCGGATCACCTCGGCGCCTTTCAGCGTCGCCTCTCGCAAGGCGTCGCCCGTGACCTCTTGCGGCAGCAGCTCGAGCTGGCGGCGAATTTGCTCCGGCGTCGGTCCTCGAAACCGCACCCGCATGTTCATGCCGGAGTCACCTCCCGGCATAACAAGTGCAGCCAGCGTCGATCGCCGTCGCGATCCAGTACCGCCTGAATTTCAAACTCCCGGTCGCCATGCCGGACGATCTGCCGCGGCTCGACCCCGCGCCGCCATCGAATGATGATCCTGTGGTCCGACTGGATATGAGACTGCTGAGCCTCGAAAAACGTCCTGCCCGTCAGCGCCTCCACCGAACCCCAAATAAGAGCGACCCGCTGCCACACGGGGCCAGGCAACGGGTCGCCCCACTCATCACGGCCTTCGACGTATTTGCCGATCTCAATCCGGTGACGAAGGCAACCGATCTCAACCGTCACCCTCATCACCTTCCTCCGGTGGCCCGGAGTGCTGCAGCTCAAACAGCAAGCTAGCCAGTACTGGATTCAGCGTCCGCTCACCCTTGCCTACAGTGAGCCCCCGATGCTCGTACCGGTCAGCCACGTAGGCGAGGATGAACGTCCGTGCTTGCCGCTTTTTCTGCACCCACTCCCACGCCTCGCCGACAGCGTCCCGAAGCTTTTCTTCGGCCTCCTCTATGAGGTTGGCAATGATGGTGTCCTCGGCATCGCCGTCGACGCGGAGCCAAAGTTTGGCCTCCTCCAGCGTCACGAGCGGCATCGTCATCACCCGCCCCGCAGCGCCGCGATAATGTCCGCCTTCCGGCGGGCCTGGCTTACGTCAACGCCCCGCTCGGCCGCTAGGGTCCGCAGTTGAGCCACCGTCATGGCCTCCAGATCGTCCGCCATGGGCGCATCGGGCGCATCAGGTTCATCAACAGCAGGAGCGGGCCCGTTCGCCAGGACCGCAACTCCGGCCCCGATGATGACGCGGGCCCGCTCCTCGGTCACGACGATTTCCTCACCGTACCGGCGGTAGACGCCGACTTGGCGATCCAGCCACGGGCGCCGGCGGGTGAACCGAATACGGACCACGCCGACCACCTCCCGCGTCACGGCGACAGCGTGATTTCACCGTAGACGGCCGCGCCCTCGTCCCACAGGACCACGTCGTCACGGGTGATGACCCGCAGCTCCGTCGAGTCACGCCGCCACGCCTCGCCACCCTCGCGAGTGCTGGCCAGCTCGAACATGCCACGCCAGAAGTGGACGACCAGCTGGCGGAGATTGCCGACAACCATGGGCGCCTTGTTGTCAACCGTCGGGAAGTGCCGGTTCGACAACACCACGATGGGCCTCCCCTTGAACAGCCGCTGGGTCGCGTTCGTCGGGTCAGGCTGCAACAGCGGCCGGCCGTCGTTGTCCTCCTGCGTGTCCAGAAAGTGGAACCCGTCCTGGTTCGTCAGGATGATAGCCGAAGTCGAGATGGCCGGATCCAGGTCCACGTTCAGAATCCGCTTCAGGTCGTTGATACCGGACACCGGCACCTTGTCCAGCGTTGCCAGCACGTTGCGGATCAGCACGTTCCTGGTCACCACGACCTTGCGGGCAATCCAGTCCTGGACGTAGGCCAGGATGTTCTGATCCGTGTCCTGCAACAACTCGCTGGTCAGCGGCAGGAACCCGGCCCGCTTGCGCAGCGTGTACTCGACCGGCACGAACTTCGGGTTGTCCATCGCCTGAATCTCGCCGTACTCGTCCACCGGCGCCATCGGGACCATGTCCTCGTCGGCCTCTAGGACGCGACGGCCGGAGAGGGTCCGAGTCCGCTCCTGCCGGACGTACTGCGTGAGGTCGTTTAGCTCCCGCATGATGGCATTGATGTTGGTCTGGATGTCCGGCGGCACGATGAGCGAAGAGTCGCCGTCCGGGTCAGTGGAGACGCCGCCCTCATGCATCACGTTGCGGAACTCGCGGATAATGGACGCTTCGGCAGGCGAAATCCGCTGCCGCCGGATAGCCTTCAGGAATACCCGCTTGTACTCCTGAGCCAGCTTCTGTTCGTCCTTGCTGGGCGGCTCGTCGCCATCGTCCCCCAGCCGGACGCCGCCCTCGGGCTCAGAACTTTCGAGCTCCTTAAGCGCCTCGATGCGGGCGCGAATCCTCCGCACGTCCTCCATGGCCTTGGTGGCCAGGTCATCGTTCTCTTCGGCGATGGCAGCACGCACCCGCTCCTCGGCCTCGCGCAGCTTGGCCAGGAGCTCACGCATCTGCTTGTTCACTTTGCTCAGCCCCCTTTTTGAGTTCTCGGTCCGTGAAATCAAAAGGAGCTGCTCGACAGCAGCTCCAGCTCCAACGACAGCAGCTTCAACCGGCGCTTACACTCCGCGTCCGGGTCCCCCCTTTCTGCCTGGGGCGCCGGTTTGGGCGGGTCGTCGTTGTCCGGCACCACCAGCAGCTTCGGAGGGTTCTTGAAGCGAGAGAGGTTCACTTCCTGGCCGTTGACGAACAGGGTTCCGTTGCGCAGGGAAGCCGCGACCGCCCGAGTGTCCTCAATCTCGTCAGCGAAACCCTTTTCGACGGCCTCCTCGGCGGTCATCCAGGTCTCGACGTCCATCATGCGCCGGATCTCGTCGGCGTCCAGGCCCGTCTTTTCCTGGTACGCCGCCACCACTGACTCGGTAATGCGGTCCAGCGCGTCGGCCACTTCCCGCAGCTCGTTAGCATCTCCGGCAACGATGGTCCACACGTTGTGGATCATCATCATGGCATTTCGCGGCATCCGCACCACATCGCCAGCCATGGCTACGATGCTTGCCGCCGATGCTGCAATTCCGTCAACGTACACGACCTTGCGGGCGCCGTGTCGTCTCAACATCGACAGAATCGCTTGGCCGGCGAACACATCGCCGCCGGGACTGTTGATGTACACGCGCAGTTCTTCGATGTTGCCGAGCGCCTCGAGTTCCTCGCGAAACTGCCGGGGGGTCACCTCGTCGCCCCACCAGCTGGCTTCACTGATCTCGCCGTAAAGCAGCAGCTCGCCGACCTTCGGGTTGTCTGCCTGGGCTCGAAACTCCCAAAACTTACGTCGCCCCATTACCTGCCCCCCCTTACCACCTCGTCCAACGTCCGCATAGCGCCGTTGACGAGGATTGCATCTCCACCTTCATAAGCGGGCAGCTCCTCCAGCGCCCGTACCTCGTTCGGCGTGAGGAACCCGCCTTGAATGCCCACCCGATATGCTTCGTAGCGGGTCTTGATGTCACTGCGGACAATGGAATCAACGTTCCACTTGACGTAGTAACCTTCTCGCAGCTCCGACTCGAGCAGCAGCTTAGCCGCAATCTCTTGCTCATACCCCGTCAGAATGGCTTGCAAAGTGTCAGCGTAAAACTGCTTTTGCTGCTCCTCGATGTTCGTGTGCGTGGCCCGACTTAGATCGTTCAATTGGTGCATTTTGATGCCAAATACGTTGGCAATCTGACGGATCGTAAGCTGCGTGTTTTCGAGGAACTGGGCATCGGTCATCGAGAGCTGCAGCGGCTGAAACTGAAAACCCACCGGGAGCAAGCTAATCCGGTGGGCGTTTTTCAAACCGCTCGCCATCTCCTCAAAACGCTCTCGAAACCGCCGCTTAGCCTCCTCGTTCAGGTCACCGACATAGTGGATGATGCCTCGAGTCTGAAGACCGTGCTTGTAAAAGTGATGCAAGTACCTCGTGGCGCCGGCGCCGCTCTCAACCAAAAACCGCAGGTAATCGATGGGGTTAATGCCCACAATGCCGTCAACTGTCAACCCCTTAAGATGCAGCACCTCGTCGGGATCAAGGCGGCGCCGCTCACCGCCCACAGTGACGATGTACCAGATCTTGTTTCGCGTGCTAACGAGCCCCTCATCGTCGACCCAGACCTCAACCTTGCCAGTGTCGATAGGCCAAAGCGCCTTGACCTTACCCTTGTTCGGCCCTCGAGTCTCAAACTCGATGGCGACGAACGAATTACCCCGCAAAGCCCTTTGAGCTTCGACCGCCCGCCAGAAATCATAGGCCGTCATGTAAGGGTTGGGCCGGTGTTTCAAGATCGGGTACAAATAGTGGTCCGTCGCCTTGCGAATACCGCCCTCCGGAAGCTCTTGATACACTTTCAGCGGCAGCTTCGCTACAGCCTCACTGAGAATTTTCACACACGCGTAAACCGTAGCCTCCCGCAGCGCCCCGGTGCCCCGAGCATCGATCTCATCACGATCAATGCCCAAGAGATCTAACAAGAACGGGTCAGAGAGCTCGACCGCCCCATGTTTCTTCTGGGCGCGAAATCGGCGGGCGATCCAACCCCACGCCCGCCGCAAGCCACGGCTATTCTGCTTTCCACGCTCCCTTGCCATCGGCATCAGCTCCAAAGCCTATCTAAGAAGTCGTCGTCGATAAACTCACTCACGTCAACGGGCGCTACGGCCGAATGCATTGCTCGCGCATGAGCTGTCACCAATGCTACCGCCGGGTCGATGCGATCGCGGCTACGATTCTTAGCCAACTGGATATTGCCATTCGCGTCCTCCCGGGTCACAGCGTTACCCATGGCCCACATTAGCACCGGATCACCGTCATGGACCAGCTTGCCATCCAACACACAGCCGCGCAGATGCAGCGTCGGCTCCGAAATGTACCGGATGGTCTGCGGCACCTCGACAATCATGTATCCGTACTCTTCCATGCGCCTGTTAAACTGTGCCGCCCTCCACGGGTCCACGCATACCTCCCGAACCCGCCAGCCTTCTCTTTGTACCTTCTCGTGAATCCACTCGGCCACGAAATCCAGATCGATTAGCGCTCCGGGCACAGCCGTCATGTATCCTTGCCGAATCCATAGGTCATAGTCAACCTTGTCCACCTTGCGCCGCTCACGAAGACGGTCCTCGGGGATAAAACTGTGATGCAGCACCGCGTAGCGCCCGCCGTCAAGCGGAAACTCGAAAGCTACACTGCAAAGGTCCGTTGTGGCTGAAAGGTCAACCCCGACATAAACCTCCGCACCTTCAAGATCGGGCAGCTCGCTCTCACAAGCCCGCCACTTCTCCAGAGGCAAATAACCGTCATCCTTCTGATCAACCCACAGATTCATGTTCTTGGTCAGGAAGTTTCGCATCTTCCTGGGGTCGTCCAGAGCTTCCTTGAGGTCAGCCCGGAGCGAGCGCACCCCCCACTCGGTGGCCGCCACCAAAGGGTTCGCTTTGGCCCACACCCGCTCGTCCTTTGGGTCATCGTCCGGATCGAGCTGGGCAATGTAGGCGAAATACTCCTCGTTCTCCACGGCGCCTTCGAGCAGCCGGCAGCAATACTGGTACTCGGCATAGCACGGAGACGACAAATCGAATCCCGCCGTTGTGATCACGAACAGCAGCGGTTGCGACCGCTTAGTCATCGCCGACGTGAGGACATCGTACATTTCCGACGTAGCGTGCGCGTGATACTCGTCAATGATCGCAAGGTGCGGCGCCAAACCGTCGCCAGTCTTTTGGTCATCCTTGCTAAGCGGCCGAAAAACACTCCCCGTTGTCACATGCTCGATACGGGCCTTGCCCGGCTCAAGCCTTTTCAAAAGGTCCGGCGAATTGATCGCCATCCGCCGGGCCGCATCGAACACGATCCTGGCTTGCTCAGCTTTGGTCGCCGCTGCATACACTTCGGCGCCGATCTCACCGTCAGCCATCAGCATGTACAAGCCCAGCCCGGATAGCATCGTCGACTTCGCATTGCCGCGAGCAACCTGGACATAGGCCTTACGAAACCGCCGCAGCTCAGTGTCCTTGTGGATCCACCCGAACACAGAGCCGAGAATGAACCGTTGCCACGAATCGAGAATAATCGGCTCGCCGGCGAGGGGCCCCTTCACGTGGCGGCAGTACGTGAAAAAGTCTGCCACCCGGTCCCCAAGATCGGGCCGGAACATGTATGGGAATCCATCCGTCCCCTGCCGCTCAAGGTCCCTGAGATGACGCTCACACGCAAGCTTGACCCAGCGCCCAGCTAAAATGTCGCCACTTATAACAGCTCGGGCATAGTCAGTGACAACGTCAACCGCCACGGTTGAGTTTGGCATTGCCGAATTTCGCCTCGAAATCGTCTACTTTCTCCTCACCCTTCCTGGGAAGCGCTAGAGACGCCCTGCCAGAAGGGTCCAGCCCGAGCCGTGGCGCCAGTTTTGCGATGATGGCAGCGTATTTATTCACAACCAACACCGCCGGGTTCTGCACCGGTCCTTTCAAGCTCTCAACAATCACGCCGCGCTCCTCAATCTCCTTCGTTGCTTCGGCGTATCGCACCAAAGCGTCGCAATAAACGGCAAGCTGATCAACGTCAGCGACCGTCAGCAAGCCGGTCTCAGCCATCACCTTGACAATGCGGCGAAATTCCTTCTTCGCCGCCGGCCCAAGCCACGAAGGCGGCTTCAATTCACCCTCTGGCGGCCGGAGGGCGGCTTCACGCTCACGTCGTTCGCGAATTTCCTCTTTCGTAAGGTGCTTCTTGCCATCTAATACCAACAACTCGATGGGTCGCGCTCGCCTGCCCACACGGTCGCCCCCCTTTCAATTGCATTTTTACGGGAGATTTGCGCGCAAAAGGACCCGGCGCCGGTCCCCCGGCCAATTGCGCGAAATTTTCTCCTACCCCCTGGGGACCCCGGCCTGGCCCCCACCAGCCGCCTCCCCCTGCTCTGCCCGCACCGCGTTGTGGCACGGGCCGCAGAGGGAACGCAGGTTCGACATGTCCAACCGCCGCTCCCATGCCACGCTGAGCGGGACGATGTGGTCCACAGTCGTCGCTGGCGTGATTCGCTGGCGCTCCAGGCATCGCTGGCACAGGTAGGCGTCCCTCGCCAGCACAGCCTGCCGGGCCCGCTCCCATGCGGCGCTCTTGTAGAACGCCCTCGCCCGCTGGTCCCTGCGGTGCCGGTCGTAGTCCCGATCGACCATGCGCCGGTACTCCCGCCGCTGCTCGTCGGTCCAGGTGTGGGCCGGACAATACGTCTCCGGCGGTCGCACGAGTTCAGGACATCCTGGCGTAGCACACGGACGCATGGGCCTCATTCGCACCACTCCCGACGCGCCCCGCGGCGACTTCCGGAACGCCAGACTTCCATGGGTCCTCGCGGACGGAAACGTATGTTTCCGCCATCCACAGTGCCACACGTTTGTTTGGGCGCTACATCTTGTGGTAAAATTGATCTCGAATCCCAATAAGAAGGGAGGGAAGCAACGTGGGCAAGAAGCAAATACACACGGTCCCCCGTGGCGATCGATGGGCAAACGTCATCCCGGGCAACGAACGGGCGTCTGGTGTTTACGACACCCAAGCGGAAGCCATCGATGCTGCCCGCGAACGTGCCATTCGTGACGGGCTTGAACACTTTATCCACGGCCGCGACGGGCGAATCCGGGAGAAGAACAGCTACGGAAACGACCCCTTCCCCCCAAGAGGCTAGTAGCTGCCTTACCCGGGTAACGAGAAAGGCGTCATGCACGTCCAGGTGCATGACGCCTCATGTTTTTTCCCGCCTCCGGATCGACGTCTGGCAAGGCTTTAACCGAATTTCCCCCAATACCATTCTAGCACGGATTTTGTTTTACAATGCCTCAACATCGTTTTACAATGTCTCAAACCCTCGAGCAAGCGACGAGTCCAAACTCGTAGGCGAACGCCATGAGTGCGCGGTCCCGAATTCGGTAGGCAGTAGCCCGGCTCACCGCAAGTTGCTTACAGACGTAGCCCCATCGCGCGAACTCGAAATACCGCATTTCCACGAGACGGCGTTCCTCGGGAGGCAGCGATGCCAAGACTCGCTCGATTACCACGGCGTCCTGGATCTCTCGAGCATGCTGCACGGCCCACCGCTCCTGGCGACTGGTCGGATCCGACAACTGGACGCCGATACCGGAGAGAGATGCCGCGGGAGCATCGGGATACTCTAGGCGCAACACAGCGTATGCGTAGAGCCTCGCCTCGACTATGGGTCTCGCTTGCTCAAACGTCACGGTCCCGCCTCCCTTGTCTGCCCGACAACAGCCTCCATAAGAGCCTTGTAGAGCTGCTCCCGTGTCGCTTGCTGGATGATTCGCAGCGATGGCGGCTCCTGCGCTCGCATCCACTTGTCGACCTGGCGACCAGCTTTGGGTGAATCCACTCCGGTGCAGATCAGAGCCCATTCGGCTCCGGCGCTGAAGGCGCGCTCGACGGCGCTATCGATCAGCTGCCGCAGTGTCGCCTTGGGCACTTCCGTCACCGCCTTTCTGCGCGGCATCCAGCGTCATACCTTGCATGCTGATCATCACCCCGCCATCTTCGCAAACTCAGCTTCCACCGCCTGCATCACTCCGGGAGCATCGGCAAACAGCCGCTTTATCGCCTCCCGATACGGCTCAAGCCACTGACTCCGCAGCTCTTGCTCGCTCCACACGTCCAGGAGCGGCCTGTAGTCGAGCCGAAACATCTCCCGCCCGTCACTCGCACGCTTTGTCTCAAGTCTAGCTCCGCCGCAGCGGAACCCGTGGAGCAGTCCCCAAAGCGCCCTGTCATGGTGCCAGGCCATGGAGAGCACCGCCACCCAGCGTAGGTGATCCTCCACCAGATCGGGGCGAGGGTCGAGATCGGTCGCCTTCATGCCTGTCGCCTTCATGCCTGTCGCCTTCATGCCTGTCGCCTTTTCCTCTGATGATACACTTACCGGTATGGGTTCATTGATACGAGGTGATCCAGAGTTTTGATTGCCGACGAACTTTGAGAACTTACTCACTCCCGTTCACCTCCTCGAGCAGTCGCTTTGCGTCCTCAACGCTCGTCACCACGCCGGCCACGGCGCCGGCCGCCGCCCAGCGGCCCAGCTCATATTCTTGGAGCTTGGTCGGCTTGCCACCCGGGCGCTTCACCTCCAGGGCCAGGGCCCTGCCTCGATAGACGCCGATCAGATCTGGCAGCCCACGCCGGTACGGCCCTCCATAAGTTTTGATCACGTGGGCGCCCCGGGCCCGCAACCATCGCATGATGGCCTCGGTGATGGCAGTCTCGGTCATTGGGCACCAACTCGCTCCAAGACCGGGGACAAACCATAATCCGGGTACAAAACCGGGTACAGAAAAACCCGCTTCAGAAGGCCATTTCGGCCATTTGTACCCGGTGTACCCGGTGTACCCGGAAGTTTTGACCTTATATACGCGCGAAATTTAATTTGAGTTGGAAACGGGTTCGAGAAATATCTCTCGCGCGCATAAGAGAAATGCATTTTTTCCGGGTACACCGGGTACATATTACTAAAAGCCGCTCCACAAGGGCGTTTCTGTGTACCCGGAAGTGTACCCGGTGTACCCGGAATGAGCCAAATGTACCCGGAAGCCTTACGCATCTACCCCATCCTCCAATGGCTTGACGGCAATGACTCGAACCTTTTGGGATCCAACCCGCTTTTGAATCTTGAAGCGAACTTCTTGGCCCTCGATCGCTGTTTCGATCCAGCCGCGTTCGGCAAAATCCCGGAGCACTCGCCGCTCACTGAAGCCGCCTTCCTTCATGCACCTCCGAAATGCCGATGGGAGGATGTAGATCCAGCCGGGGTCGCCGTATGTGCCGTGCCCAAACCACCCAAACCGCTCCTGGGGGTCGCTCTGGGGATCGAACTTGGCGGCATGCTGGCTCACCCAGCTCCACACCCACTCCAGCGCCCGGTTCGCCTCGTCGGCCGCCGCCGCCGTCTCAAGGTGAGCAAGCACCATCTGGGCGAGGGCCACGGCCCCCTGGAAAGCCTGCTCCTCCGGCTCGCCGAACACCCACTCCGAAGCGTAGGCGTCAGCCGCTGCGACGACGGCGACCGCCGTCAGGTGCGATCCCAGAGCCCCGGGCGCCTCCTTCTCCAGGAACCCCGTCATGATGTCCACGTCCGCCTTGACGAGATTCGGGTCTTTTTCAAGTTCCGCCATGAGCCGGCGGATGAACAGCGGCCCGGCGTGGCCGTGGTTTGCTTTCGTGAGCCCATAGATGCTCCGGGCCTCGGCCTCGTCACCCTCGAACGGCTCGCCGTACCACTCCAGAGTTCTGGTTTTGACGCCTGTCGGTGACGAATCGGTGCTCAAAGGTTCCTCGCCCGTGGTGAGCACGATCGTGTGCCACGTCTTCGCCGCTTCGAGGCCGCCGGATTTCGTGCCCCGGATCTTCGACCTCCCAAGTCCGAGCATGTAGACCAGGCCCTCGACGAGCTCCTGACGGTCCCCCACGACCTGGCGTTCGTCCACCAGCATGGGCAGGTCCGAGTACAGCGCCGCCATGCGCTCCATGCCTACCCGTGTGGCGTAGAATGAGGCCGTCAGTTGCTCCGGGTCGCCCCAAACGCTGGTGGCAAGCCACCCTGCGGCCGTCTTCCCTCCCCGAGATGGACCCCAAAGATGGACGATGAATGTGCGATGCCCCACGAGTCTAAGGAGCGGAGCCGCAAAGCCGCAGGCCAGGGCGAAACGGACCATGGGGTGGCGCCGGGCCCAGCCGGCGAAGCGCATCCACTTGTCAAGCTCGCCCGCGGGCTCATAGCCGCTCGCCCCGTCGATGTCCACTACCACGTCCCCCGCAGCCCCGGGCAGGAATACCCTGTCGGCTACCCAGCCGTAATGACCGACCGCATCCTGGCGAGGGATTACGTCGTCGTTCTCCTTGATCAGATCGGTGAGGTAGGCGACCAGATGCCGAGCAGTTTCGCTGCTCACCGGAAGCCCCTTGTCTGCCAAGGCGACGACGTTCCGGGCCGTGAGCAGCGTCGAAGGTTGGACGATTAGCGACCTCCACCCTCCGTCGCGGTGATATGCGATCTCAATGCGCTCCTCGCCGATGTCCACCCGGCGCAGCCGGCGGGTGATGAGCACCGGGCAAGGCGACGCTGTGAGCGGGATGCCGTCTTTCCCTAGTCGGTACACACCCCGCTCCGAGACCATCCACCCCTGCGGCCGGCGGAGCTCAATGGGCGCGTTGGGCAGGAGTTTCTCGACCTCAACCTGCGGCGCCGGCGCCTTGCGCTTGGCGGCCTGGCGCTCTTTAATCTCGGCGACCAACTCCCGCACTCGCCGGTTAAGCGCCCGCTTGTCCACGCCGCGCCCGGCCAGGGCCAGGCGGTCCCTGGCCCTGGCGTACTCGGTCTCGGCCCACATCTGCGCGGCAGCCAAGGCCAGGAGCGTGTCCGTGTCATAGGCCGCGTCCGGCGTCCCCTCGACCCGCAGCCGTTCGCAAGCCGCGTCGATGCGCCGGCTGACGAACGCCTCGGCGCCGTCCTCGCTTGGGACCCAGATTGGCGTGTCATGGATGAGGAGACGGAGATCATCGGGCGTGCGGACCAATAGATAATCGTCGAGCCCCGTCTTATCGCCCTGGGCGACGTGGGGCAGCGACAGCACCTTGACGGCCACTACGCCCAGCCGATACAGCTGCTCGGCCAGCCGGGGATAGGCATCCCAGGCTACGTGTTCCTGCGTAATGTCGCTGTCGTAGATGAGGACAACTAGTTCCCGACCCTGCCAATTGATGCGCCCGAAGTCAGCCAAGAGCGCTCGCTCATCGTCCTGCTTCTCGCCGTACTCGTTCCGGGACTTCCAGCTCCAAATACCGGCCGTGGCAATGCAGGGTAACCCGTTGCCGATGGCCGCGAGGGCCTTTTTCTCTCCCTCGGTGATGATGAGCATGTCGCAACTCAAGACGACTTCGTTGGGCAGGCTCCGAGGAATGTAGAGCCGGTTGCCGCTGGCTTTAGGCGAAAGGTACTTGGCCGGCTTTGTGTACCCCGGTCCCTTCCATGGCCGGTCGAGGCGTACCCGGACGAAATCGTCGTGGCCCGGATACGGGAAAACGATGCCGCCGGAGCCGACGTCCCAGCCGAGGAGCTGCTTCACCTCCTCAGCCGTCGCCGACCACAGGCCCTCGCGCTCGATGATTTCTGCCGGGATGCCAGAGCCATGGACAATCTCCTGGCGGTGCTTGGATGTCAGTTGCGGTTGACGTTTTGGCGCCTCCATGGTCACCGGCGGAGCCTCCTTTCAGGTCTCGAAATAGAGGGGGCGGGACGCCCCGCTCCTTAGAACGGGGCGTCCTCGTCGTCGGAGGCGCCGGTGACCTCGTAGTCCTCGCTCGTGATGCCCAAGCCGCGGGTGACTCGCTTGATGCTCTGCGAGTAGGCGGCCATGCGCTGCTGCACGTCTTCGGGTAGCACGCCGACCAGCTTGAACGTGGCCTGCGAGTAGGCGATGCCCGACCGCGACTGCTCACGCTTGAGGCTGATCCGGGTCACGACCTGATGCGGCCGAAGACCGCGGCCCAGCACTCGCTTAGCGAGGTAGTTGGCCCAATTGCGGATCGACGTCGGCGGCAGGGTCAGCATCAACGGGAATGCCTCGCTCTCGCGTAGGACGTACAGCCGCACCATGTTTTTGCATGCTTTGCCGGCGCCGTCGTCGGCGCTTCCGAACTGATTGAACGGGCAATTGGCGCAGGCGTTCTCCCGCCCGGCCCAAGGCAGACCGGAGTCCGGCGTCGCCACACCCAACTTGCCGTCCAGGCTGGAGCACGCCGGCGGCTGCCCCTGGCCGGAGAACGCAGCGGGCCAGTAGGCGTTGACCCGGTGATGGTCGACGATGGCGCCGACGATCTCCTTGACCGTGTCAACCTCGTCGTCGTCAATCGGCACCTCAAAAGCCAGCCCGCCGCCGCTTGGAATCTTCACCCGGTCGAAGGTGACCTCGAGACCCTCCAGCTCTTCCAGAAAGGCGCTCTGGTCGAGCACCGCCGGCTTGAAGCCCTCAACAACTGCCAATGCCGTCGTGCTGCTTGTGTTGGGTGTCGTCATGCGAATCTCTCCTTTCACTTGGCCTTGCGCAGGCCGACCGTGGTCTTCTCGAAGACGTTGACGAGCTCGGCCAAGTCGGGCGGAAGCTCGTCCTCGTGCTCTTCCTTGAGCTCCTTGACCGTAGCCGAAAGGGTCCGCGGGTGGACCGTCTCCTGCACGATGGAGCCGTAGCCGTTTGCTTTCAGCCACTCGATGAGCTCTGGCTTCCGCTCGGCAACGGCCGAGACGTAGGTCTCAGTCTTGAGGTAGTAGAGCTTGTCCCCGCGGACGAAGTTCTGAATCTCCTCGGCCACCATGGCCTGGGCGAGCTCCTGGTCAACCCGCTCAATCTCGGCGTTGACCTGCTTGAGCTCGTCCTCCAACTCGGCCTTGCGGTCTTTGAGCGTCCGCAGCCGATCTGCCAACTCAAACAGCGTCGCGCTCATGCCGCACCCCTCCCTCCTACGATGATCTGGCGCCACTCGTCCACGACCAGGCGGCTGATGTCCCGCTTGGCCGCAAGAGCCTGCATGATGCGCTCATCCACCGTCCCCCGGGCCAACAGGTGGAAATACTGCACCTTCTCCGCCGTTTGCCCCGCCCGCTGGATGCGCGCCTTGGCCTGTTCGTAATCCGCGAGACTCCAGCCGGTGCTGTAAAAGACGGCCGTGTCGGCCCGATGGAGAGTGATGCCAAGTCCGCCGGTTTGGATCTGGATGACCATGACTCTCGGCTCGGGCTCCTCCTGGAATCGGCGGACGAGCTCGCCGCGGTCCTTGGTCTCGCCGTACAGGCCCTCGGCCTGGATGCCGACCTTCTCGCAGGCCGCTAGGATCGCTCGGATTTCCGGCACGAACCGGCAGAAAACGATCACCTTGCGCTGCTCGTTGGAAAGCAGGTCCTCCAGCAGGTCCATGAGGGCATCGAGCTTCTCGGTGCCGACCTGAACGGTCTGGCCGTCGTCGGTGTTGACCCAGCCTCCTGTCACCTGCTGGAGCCGGAGTAGCTCCGTGAGGACATTGGGAGCCGAGACGGCAGCCTCCGCACTTAGCCGGGCAACGGCCTGTTCCTCAAGCTCCCGGTAGATGGACCCGGCCCGGGGCCCGAGTTGGACTGGGATGTCCGTATAGACCTCGGGCGGCAGGTCTAGGCACTCGGCCCTCGTAATCCTGAACGCAATCCGGTGCGCCTTCTCCACCAGCTCGTCCAGGTTGCGATAGCCGACGACCTGGTAGTTGTTGTAGCCGCCCATGACGGCGTATCGGTTGCGGAAAGCGTAGAAGCTGCGCCCGAAGATGGACGGATCCAGGTAGCGGTACTGGCTCCAGATGTCCAGCGGGTTCTGCGTCACGGGCGTCCCGGTCAGGAGCAGCCGATAGCTGGCCACCTGCCCAAGCCGGCCCATCGCCTTGCTCTGCTGGGCGCCGGGTGTCTTGATCCGGTGCGACTCGTCGGCGATGATGAGGCCACCCTTGACGAACCGGGCGAGGGCCTGTTCCATGCGCCAGGTGGCCTCGTAGTTGACGACCGCCACCCGTAGAGCTCCCTCTGGCCACGGTCCGGCCAGCTGCGCCTCCCGATCAGCGATAGACCCCTCGAGGACCCGAACGTCGTGGGGAAACGCCGCGAAGGTGCGAAACTCCCGTTCCCACACGGGAAGAACCGACTTGGGAGCGACGACGAGGCAGGTGCTGATCTGCCCATCGAGGAACCGTCGACCGGCAACAGCGACGGCTGTGGGGGTTTTCCCTGTACCTTGTTCCATGAGAAGAGCAAAGTTGGGAATTGTCAGAGCCATAGCCGCCGCCCGTCGCTGATGGGCATACAGAGGCAACCGGGTCGGAAGATTGACGTCGGCGTCCTCGGCATCCTTGAGTTCCGCCACGGCCGCCTCGGCTCGTCTGACCTCTTCCACGGCCCGGAACACAGCCGGATCAATCTGGGCACCCGGAAAGAGGGTCTCGATCTGATCCAAAACCTCGGGCCGGGCCGGAAGACGCCAGGTTTTTGTGCTTTTGTGCCAGCGAGCGCCCAATCGTTTGGCTGCGTCCCTGTCCTCGTACGGGCACCGCAGCACTAGTTCGCCGGTTGCGGCATCGTGGTAGATTCCTGCCATCCTCATCTCACCTCCATGGGTATCAGCAGCACATCCCCCGGCTGGATGCGTTCTGGATCAATACCGCCGTTTGCTGTCCGGATGATATAGACGGCCTCCCGTGGATCCATGTCCGGTGCGTACTGGCGGGCTAGACCCCACAGAGTGTCGCCCGGCCGGACGACGACCTCGATCATCGCGTAGTCCGGTGAGGGCTCCAGCATCATCCAAGCCACCACACCGACCCACATGACGGCCACGGCCAGCAACGCCATCGTGTGAATCTCGGTGATTCGATCTTGTCGGAGCGTGCGGATCATGATCCTGTCGCCTCCCGCATGTCCGTACCGGCGAGGTATCGTTCGAGTCGCGTCGCGTTGATGTAATAGGACCATCTACCACCCGGCATCTGGACCGCAGTGCCGAACGGGAATTTCCCGGCTCTCAGCCCCAGTCTGAGGAACTGGGGCGTGACACCCATCCGCCGGGCAGCTTCGTCGACCGAAATGCGACCTCTCATACATCAAGCCCCCTTTGTTTCCTTTAGGAAACCTTCGGTGAAAAAAAGAGAGCGCACTTGCTCGGGGTCCATGCCAAGAGCCTCCTGTATAGCTCTAACTTCGGAGACTTTGAATGACCCCGGGTTCTTTAGCCGGCGCCAAAGGGTTTCGCGACTGACCCCGATGCGATCTGCCAGTTCTGAGATAGTCATGTTGCGACGGATGGCCTCGGCCCGTAGCTCGTTCGCGAGCATTCTCAACCCCTCCTCCTCGGACAAACGTTTCGTTTGCGCAACTCCATCATACACCAGCTTTGATGCGTGGTCAAGCAGTTTTGGAAACTTTTTTTGGCTCAACGTCTGTTTGGGTTGCATAAACGAAACCCAATCCGGTATAATTGTAATGGAAGGGGGGCGCGAAGACATGTCGCTCGGATCGAGGTTGCGTGAACGGCGTCAACAGCTAGGGTTGACCCTTGAAGAGGTTGCGCAGGCTGTTGGTGTGAGCAAGAGCACTGTGCAAAAGTGGGAGTCGGGCACAATAGAGGACATGCGTCTAGCAAAGGCGGCCGGATTGGCGAAAGCCCTGAAGGTGTCGCCGTTGTGGATCATGGGTATCAGTGAGTCGATGACAGATCCGACTCCGAAAGCCCAAACGAAGAGAGTGCCGGTGCTTGGGTGTATTGCTGCGGGTGATCCGATTCTCGCCTCGGAGGAACATTGCGATTACATCGAGGTTGGTGAAGGTCTCCGTGTTGACTTTTGCCTTCGTGTCCGAGGCGACAGCATGATCGACGCCCGGATCCAAGATGGCGACTTGGTGTTCGTCCGCCAGCAGCCGACCGTGGAGAACGGCGAGATTGCCGTTGTGATGATCGATGGCGAGGTGACACTCAAGAGATTTTACAGGACGCCAACGGGTGTGATCCTGAAGCCCGAAAACAGCAAGTACCAGCCGTTGTATTTCTCGGAGGCAGATTTCAAGGATGTTCGCGTCTTGGGTAAAGCCGTAATGTTCCAGAGCTTGCTATGAGAGAGGTGAACACGGCAAATGCGGCTCCCAAACGGCTACGGCAGCGTCCACAAACTCCCCGGCAACCGCCGGCGGCCTTGGCGGGTTCGAGTCACTACGGGATGGACGCCGGAGGGCAAGCAGCTGTTCTATACGGTAGGCTACTACGCTACGCAACGGGAGGCGCTGGCCGCCCTTGCGGAGTATCACGAGAAGCCGATCGGCGACCGGCGGGACCTGACGCTCGGGCAGATCTACGAGCAGTGGTCCGAGAAGGCGTACGAGACCCTGGATCGCAGCACAGTCAACGGGTACAAAGCCTGCTGGAAGCGCATCGCGAAGTTGGCGGACGTGCCGATCCGGCTAATTAAGACGAGTGATCTCCAGCAGATCATCGACGAAATGGTCAAAGAGGGGCTCGGACGCTCATCGCTGGAGAAAGCGAAAACGCTTTGTGGCATCCTCATGGACATCGCCCTTAATGACGACATCATCGACAAGAACTACGCCAAGGCGATAAAGCTTCCGCCCGCACGAAAGCCTGAAAAGGAAACCTTTACGGATCTGGAGGTGCTCCAAATTGAACAGCTGGCTGAGTCCGGCGATATGTGGGCCGGCACGGTGATGATCTTAATCTACACGGGTATGCGCGGCAGCGAAATGTGTGGCTTGACACCTTTCCAGGTGGACATTGAATCGTGGGTCATTACCGGTGGCATCAAGACGGACGCCGGCCGGGATCGCATCATGCCTATCCACCCGAAGATCCGGCCGTATGTCGCATACTGGTACAACACGCGGGGCCCCCGACTGATCCATCGAGACGGTCAACCGATCAGCCTCAATTATTATCGCAAGTACATCTATTATCCGGTGCTCGAGCGGGCCGGCGTCACCCGGCACATGACGCCACACGCCACGAGGCATACATTCGCGACGCTGCTTGCCCGGGCGAAGATTCAACCAGTCTACGCCCAGGCACTGATGGGGCACAGCGATTACTCGACCACGGCCAACACCTACACCCATTTACCGCTCGAGGAGCTCCGTGCCGCCATCGAGGCGATATAGGCGTGTGTATTGTGCGTGTATTGTACGTGTATTACGAGGGTGATTTTTGGCGATCCGCGGCCGATTTTCCGCGGTGGGGGCAAAGTGAAAGGGCCCGCAAACGCAGGCCCTGTCTTACTTTGTATGGTGGACCCAAGGGGAGTCGAACCCCTGACCTCTTGAATGCCATTCAAGCGCTCTCCCAACTGAGCTATGGGCCCTTGGTGGTACCCCCAACCGGATTTGAACCGGTGCCTTCGCCGTGAAAGGGCGGTGTCCTAGGCCGCTAGACGATGGGGGCATAAAATATGGTGGTTCCTGCTGGGCTCGAACCAGCGACCTCTGCCATGTCAAGGCAGCACTCTAGCCAACTGAGCTAAGGAACCACGATGGTGCCCAGAGCCGGAATCGAACCAGCGACACGGGGATTTTCAGTCCCCTGCTCTACCAACTGAGCTATCTGGGCATAATGGCTGGGGTGCCTGGACTCGAACCAGGGAATGCAGGAGTCAAAGTCCTGTGCCTTACCGACTTGGCTACACCCCACTATGGCGGAACCGACGAGACTCGAACTCGCGATCTCCGGCGTGACAGGCCGGCGTGTTAACCGACTACACCACGGTTCCATGTTTGTGGGATATGGTGCGGAAGAAGGGACTTGAACCCTTACAGGATTAGCTCCTACAAGGCCCTCAACCTTGCGCGTCTGCCAATTCCGCCACTTCCGCATGGTTGCATTCCGCTGTGAATATAAGTGGAGCCGATGGCCGGAGTCGAACCGGCGACCCCTTCCTTACCATGGAAGTGCTCTGCCTTCTGAGCTACATCGGCTTTTTTAGACAAAAATGGAGCGGTAGACGAGGCTCGAACTCGCAACCTTCGCGATGGCAACGCGATGCTCTACCAATTGAGCTACTACCGCATGGTGGGCGAAACAGGGCTCGAACCTGTGACCCCCTGCTTGTAAGGCAGGTGCTCTCCCAGCTGAGCTATTCGCCCGTACGCTTGAGGTTTTCAAGCTCCGGACAATTTAGAAGTATACCAGCTCTCTGGAGAGATGTCAACAGCCCCGAGTCATTTTTCTTTGTCAACGTTCGCGGAACCGCATCCGTCTGAATTAGTGTATTCGACGCCTCCTCCAAAATCCCTCCTACTCCCATCCTCCTTTTAGAAGGAATTTTTCCCGCCTCAGAGAACTAGAGTAAGTGAATAACCGGCGTTAACCATTAACTGAGAAGGGGTGACCGTGAAGTGAACAGAACGAGGATCTGTCTGTTGGTCTGCCTGATGGTTGTAATCGCTGTCGGTGCTGTACATGCTGATGAACTCAAAGGCTACCCGGTGGATATACCTGGTACAAACGTACTCTTCTTCACGTATAGGTATACTGGGGACGAGGTTCCATACGATGACATCAACGCCATCTGGAGGAACCTGAGCGATGTGCTGATCGAATGGTCTGCTCGAGGGGCCAAGCCAGAGGAGCTGTCCCCAGCGGATGTTGAAGTGAAAACGGTGAACGATGAAGTTGGGATTTATCTCAAGGGGCGCCTGATTGTGGCAGTTGACGAATCTCACGCCAAAGCCAACTACGCAACCCGCCAGCAGCTGGCCAATATGTGGGCGGAGAACCTCAGGAAAGGTATCAAGATCTTCGTGGAGTTGAACCAACCCCGTTAAAGTTGACAGTCTTCAGTCACCCGAGACTTCCGGCATACAGCTTATCCGGAAGTCTTTTTTCGTTCAACAGGAAAATTGGGGGGAACGTCGAAGTAACCAGAAACCGGTTAGTTCCGTTCATCACCAGCGGCCGTGGGGGAGGGGGATACATGGCTTCAGTGGCCGATACCGTCCGCTCAGTCCAACATGTGCGGAACTGCCATGTGATGGAGCAAAACGGCGAGATCGCGCAGATTTTTGTGGAAGCGGACTTACCAGAAGGAAGTGAAGAGGAGCGCACGCGCACCATTAAGAGTATCGTCCGGTCTATAATCGGAGCGGTGGCGCTCAATCACAACCTGCAGTTGGACTACCGGAAGATCAAGGTAGTAGAGTATAAGCTTGCCGGTGAAGACAACGGCATCGTGATCCACCCCCGGATTCAGATTGGTGCCGCGTTTATGCGCCGTTTCCCAAGGCAGGAAATGGTTGTGGAACTGTACGTTCTCGGACGCGCCGGTGTCGGCACATGGCCCTGCACTGACAATGCGGCTCAGGATGCTTACTTCGCATGCATCAATGCCCTCGCGCAGCTTGGCTATACCGGTATTGATCTGGTCTATCTGCAGATTCTCCAGAACGACTTCGCCAACGAGAAGATTGCTTTGCTGAAGCTGAAATACACACCTCCGCAGGGCAGCGAAGAGACGCTGTTAGGAGTGGCAGAGATCCAAGAGGATCTTCCGCTTGCCGTTGTTAAAGCGGTCCTTAATGCTATCAATCGTAGAATAGGTTTGCCTACCCGAACCGAACCGAAAGACACCTAACCGAACCCACAAGTTCATCAAAATGCAGCCTGGGGGAGGTTATAGTATGAAGAAGCTCGTAGCTTTCTTGCTGACAGCTGCGGCATTCTTGGCAGCGGCTGCCAACGTGCTCGCTGACACTGTAAGAGTCAAGTAATTCTTCATCTCCTAACGGGTAGGCATTCCTTTTTTCTGGAGGTCTCATCCATGCGCCATAAGCTGCTTAAGCCCTACCTCATAGGCTGTACTGTGGCTGCTATCGCTTTTCTCCTCACGTTTCTTCCCACCCAACGCATCGCTTTTGAGCCGCGTTTGGTCGTGTTTCTCGTTTTACTGTTGCTCAACGCCCACTACCAGATATTAAGCGTTGACGGAAGGCGCAGTTTCTCCATTACTTTTCCGATATTATTCCCTGTCGCAGCGTTTTTCGGCCCCGCCTGGGCGTGCGCGCTTGGCATGCTGGGTACCGTATCGCTGGATGAACTGGATCGTGACAAGCTAGTTTTCGCTTTCAACCAGAGTTCCATTGGCTTGGCTGCGGGGTTAAGCACTCTCGCATTCCAGGCCTGTGGTGGCATTCCGGCTCTGGTGCTTTCGCTTCCTGTCGCCGTTTTGACTTATTCGCTTGTCAACCACGTCCTGGCCATGATCGTGTTCTTCCTGCGGGATGATCAACCTATCTCTAACTGGACTTTCCTGCTGAACATATTCAAGACGCTCATACCATCTGTGGCTCTGTCTGCATTTTTCTACTACAGTTATGCGAACTACGACATCCTCGGACTCATTGGAGCATACTTCCTGTTTGTCGTAGTAAGGTCAGGCGCCCTCCTGGGGCATCTGGAGACCAATTACCGCATTGCTCTGATCCGCTCCTTGATGAGGGCCGTCCACGCCAAAGATCCGTCCCTCATGGCTCACTTGGAGAACGTGGCCGAGTACTCGAAGCGGCTGGCCAAAGCGTGCCGGTATCCCTTCTGGAAGATGCCTATTCTCATCGAAGCGGCATACTTCCATGATATCGGCAAGTTGGAGATCGATGACTCCATTTTGAAGAAGACGGGAAAACTCACACCAGAAGAATACGGGCAGATGAAAACTCACCCAACAAAAGGGATAGAGTTTTTACAAGAGGTACCGCTGCCCCCATCACACAAGCCTGTCGTGGAGAACATCGCGGGTTATCACCACGAGCGCTATGACGGTACCGGCTACCCCAGGGGGCTCAAAGGAAAGGAGATTCCCCTGGAGGCCCGAATTGTTGCCGTAGCCGATACCTGGGACGCGATGGTGGGCCAGCGCTGTTACCGCAAACCCATGCCTATCCCCGAAGCCATCGCCGAACTGAGGCGGGTGAAAGGCACTCAGCTCGACCCTGACTTGGTGGAACTCTTCATTCAGATCGTTGAGAAGGATCAGCTCAACAGCCAGCATGCCCGGACGCTTACCCAGAGGCCTCTGCAGGTCCTGTAAGCATGAGGAGGACGCGACGTGAAGTTGCCCGAGGAACACCCTTATATCAACCTCGAATTCCCCACCCCACCGGCAGAGCGCCCGTACGTGGCCATGAACATGGTGATGTCCATAGACGGTAAGGCCACCGTTGGGAGAAGGCTGGAAACGGGCAGTCTGGGCAGCGCCTTCGACCGGTACACCATGGCGGTGCTGCGCCATCATTTTGATGCTGTAATCTGCGGCGGCGAGACAATGCGCCGCCATCCTTATTATCTGGGCGTATTTCCCGAACTCGTTCCTTATCGCCAGGAGCGCGGCTTGGTGCCACAGCCGCTGGCGGTTGTGGTCACCAACTCAGGACGCCTGCCCTACCCTTCTCCCCTCTTTGCTCAAGAGCTTCGCCCGATTGTCCTCACCAGTGCAGCCAGCCTGCCCGCCCTCACAGACGCTCTAGGGGCAGCAGCCCATGTTCACGCGGCTGGAAGCACGCGGGTGGAGGTTCCGCTCGCCCTTACCCTCCTGCGGAAGCAGTATGGCGTTGAACACCTTCTCCTAGAAGGCGGGCCCCGCCTCAACTACCAGTTTCTCAAAGAAAACGCCGTGGATGAAGTCTTCATCACGATTGCTCCGCGGATAGTCGGGGCTGAGGATGAGCTGGCCATGGTGATGGGCAGCGATGTTCTGACAGCCCTCCCCCGCCTGAACCTGATCTCCTGCTTCCGCCACGATGATGAGCTGTTCCTGCGCTACCGCTTTCCTCAGGATTAGAAACCGCGGAAGCAGAGCCACGCCAGGATGAGGCTGGCAATAAGGTTGAAGCCCTGACCCAGGATATACAGCTTCACAGGAGCACTGCCGCTGAAGGTAGCCCTAAGCTCCGAGAACTTCGTATCCAAGCCGATTGTGACAAACGCCAGAGCGAACAGCCAACCCCGCAGCGCAGTAGTGATGTTGACGACGCTGTCCACATACTCTTGGCCCAGTCCGGGCACGAGGATGAAGGACATCAAAAGAGATGCTCCCATAAAGCCCAAGACAAATTTGGGGAACCGGTTCCAGATCTCCTTGGCCGAGGGACGTTCGCCACTCTCACCGCGCTGCACCACTGTCACCCAGTAGAGAGCCCAAGCAAAGGAAATAAGGCCGATAAGGGCATTTTGGAGCATCTTCACCACAGCTGCAACTTCCATTGCTTCTGGGCCCACCATACTGCCAGCTACAACCACGGCGCCAGTACTGTCCACCGTTCCTCCAATCCAGGCTCCAGCAACACTAGGTGCCATCCCCACGGCTTTGATCAAGATCGGCATCACCACCATCATCAGTACAGTGAAGAGCACCGAGATGGAAATGGCAGCGCTGATCTCCTCTTTTTTGGCCCGCACCGACGCTCCGGTGGCAATGGCAGCCGAAACACCACATACCGACGTGGCGGTTGCCACTGTCGCTACCAGTTCCTTGCTCTGGATTTTCATCACCTTCGTGCCCAGCCAGTAGATGAAAATTACGGCTAGGGGAGCGCCGATCCACGCCACACCCAACCCTCTTACTCCCAAGGCCAGCACTCTGTTGAACAGAATCTCCGCACCCAGCAGCACTAGGCCCGTCTTGATGAACAGCTCCGTTTTCAACGCCGGCTTCAACCATTCTGGTTTGCCGAAGATGTTGCTGAAGAGCATTCCCAAAACCAAGGCCCAGATAATGTCGTTCAGCCCATAGTGGTTCATGGTGGTGTGGTTCCCGATCGCGTAGGCCAAGACAGCCAGCAGAAACACGAACGGAAAAGCCTTCACGTAGTGTCCAATGCGCCCCTCCAGGGACCACACAGCGAGGCCGGTCAGGAGAAGGATACCAATGCCGAGCCCGATCAGGGACGGGAGCAGGTTGCCCGGAATGGCATCAGCCACGTTCCCGTACCACTTCGGCAACTTGGGGATGTAGCGTACCAGCCCCAGGGCGGCGCCTGCGATCACAAGCCCGCCGAGCCAGACGGTCCACCAGTCCTCAGTCCTCCACCAGCTGTGCCCAGCCCTTTTCTCCATAGGATCACCCTCCCAGTACTGCGGTACCATGTCATGGTTCCATAGTATGCAGTGCCGCAGAGGTGGTTCCGAAAGGCACAAAAAAGAGCCCCGCCGCCAAGCAGGGCTCACGCAATAGCGTGTTTATCAGCTGACATTCTTCATTCGTGGATCGAGGGCATCACGCAGCCCGTCTCCCACCAGGTTCAGGCAGAGCACAGTGATGAAGATGGCTAAGCCGGGAATGGTAACTGACCAGTGGGAGACCCGCAGATACGGCCTCGCCGACGAAATCATGCTCCCCCATTCGGGAGTCGGCGGCTGCGCGCCCATACCCAGGAAGCTCAAGCCCGCTGCTGACAAGATCGCTCCGGCCAGAGACAGAGTGGCCATGACAATGATCGGGTTCAGCGAGTTAGGCAGGATGTGCCGGAAAATGATGCGGGCGTCCGAAGAGCCGATAGCTTCCGCTGCGCTGACGTAGTCCAGTTCGCGAATGGTCAATACCGAAGAACGCATCAACCGGGCGAAGGATGGGATGTATGAGATTCCAATAGCAATGATAACATTTTCCAGCCCCGGCCCCAGGGCAGCCACAATCGCCAGTGCCAGAAGAAAGCCCGGCAGAGCCATGAGAACATCCATCAGCCGCATGATGATATTATCGAGCATACCGCCGTAGTACCCGGCGATAAGGCCCAGAAAACAGCCGATCACAATTGCAATCAGGATAGACAGAAAACCAACTCGGAGCGATAAACGCGCACCGAAAACGACGCGAGTAAATGTATCTCTTCCAAAGTGGTCGGTGCCAAAGATGTGCTCGCGGCTGGGGGGCTGAAGCCGATTGCGGATATCCTGCCTCACCGGGTCGTAAGGGGTTACGTAGGGGGCGAAGACGGCCATAAATATGATGACAAGAAGAATAATGCCACCCACAACCGCCCGGCGGCTTTTCATCAACTGGCGCATAATTCGCTTTGTCTCGCTCTGCCGAACAGTCATCTCTTCCACAGATAACCCCTCCTTCCTAGTTGTACCTTACCCGGAGCCGCGGATCCAGGAACGCATAGGTGACGTCAACAACCAAGTTGATCAGGGCATACATAACGGCAAACGTCATGATGGTTCCCTGTACCAACGGGAAGTCCTTGTTGTTGATGGCCTCCACTATCATCCGGCCTATACCCGGCCAAGCGAAAATGGTCTCCGTGAGTACGGCGCCCGCCATCATGCTGCCGAACTGCAGGCCGATCATGGTTACCACTGGGATCAAGGCGTTGCGCAGCGCATGCACGAAGACAACTTTGAAGCGCGATAAGCCCTTTGCATTCGCAGTACGGATGAAGTCCTGCTGTAGGACCTCCAGCATCGACGACCTAGTCATGCGCGCGATGCTCGCCATAGAGCGTGTTCCCAGGGTCAGGGCGGGCAGAACATAGTACTCCAAACCGCCCATGCGGCCAGAAGATGGGAACCAACCCAGCCAAACCGAGAAGATAAGAATGAACATGATACCCTGCCAAAATGCGGGCATGCCGATCCCCGACAGTGCCCCTATCATCGCGATGTTGTCAAATAAAGAGTTCGGTCTGGTTGCGGAGAGAATCCCAACAGGAATGCCCACCAGCACCGCAATTCCGACGGCCAGGAAAGCCAGCTCGGCGGTGGCCGGCAGGCGCGACAAGATCTCGTCTGTCACTAACTTCTTGGAACGCAAGGAGCGGCCGAAGTCTAGACGCACTGCTTTTTTCAGCCAGTTGAAATACTGCACCGGAAGCGGATCATTTAAGCCCAGTTCCTCGCGCAGCGCCTCCAGCTGCTCAGCGGGCGCTGACTCCCCCAACATCAAACGGGCCGGGTCACCAGGGGTAAGATGCATGATTAGAAAGACGAAGATAGAGATACCGATCAGCACCGGTATGACCAAAAGCAGGCGCCTGATGATATAACGAAACATGAATACGCAATCCCCCTAGATGCCTGAACCCATTTTAGGCGGGGCTCATGGAACCCCGCCTAATCAGGTCCGAAAATTCTTCCTACAACTAAGCTTACTTATTTACAGATACGCCACTCAGGATGTGATGTCCTGCCGGATGCGGCCAGAAGCCTTCGACGTAGTCACGCAGGCCGTTGACAGCGCTGGTGTTGATCAGGAATACCCACGGAGCATCCTCAACGATCAGCTCCTGTACCTCATGGTAAATGGCCATGCGCTTCTCAGGATCGGTCTCGCGACGGCCGGCATCCAGAAGCTCATCTACCCGCGGATTGCTGTAGAACGTTCGGTTACCGGCATCGCCGTGCTGGCTGCTGTGGAACAGAGCATACATGCCGTAATCAGCATCTGCCGTCACAGTACCCCAGCCGAGGATGAACATGTCGTGCTTGCCGGCAGCGGTCTCCTCGAGATAAGTTGCCCACGGGAGGATCTGCACGTCCACTTCGATGCCGACATCCGCCAAGTTGGCCTGGAACATCTCAGCAATTTGCATTCTCAGCGGGTTGTCGTTGGTCCACAGGGACAGCTTCAGGCCATCTGCATAGCCAGCTTCTGCCAGGAGCTGACGTGCCTTCTCCGGATCGTAGTTGTAGCCCTCGATGTTCGGATTGTAGCCCCACACGTTAGGAGGAATCGGGCTGTTCAGCTTGTTGGCAAGGCCGGTGTAGATGTAATCAACTGCGGCATCCACATCAAGAGCGTAGTTGATGGCCTGACGAACCAGTTTGTTGTCCAGCGGAGGCTTCTGCACGTTGAAGCCAACGTAGGTGGTGGACAGCTCCTGATACTTATCCAACACGATGCCAGGCATGCCTGTCAAGCGCATCTCATCCATGGGATCGAGGTTGTATGTTTTTGGTAGTATAAGAATGGCGAAAATGGCAGTCTAATTTTCCAGAGTTGGGTAGAAAAAGGAGTCACCGCATAGCACCCTGGAAATAAGCCTCTAAGCAACTTGTTTGTAAGGAGGC
>Ga0134103_1000649_pt1 | contig 40535 bp, 33 predicted proteins | sample 14_taG_2_FD_94445 | JGI IMG/M metagenome (GOLD analysis project Ga0134103, IMG submission 94445) | Switchgrass degrading microbial communities from high solid loading bioreactors in New Hampshire, USA - 14_58_20_212_A1 metaG | ecosystem: Engineered > Bioreactor > Semi-continuous > Anaerobic >...
CCTCACTTAAGACCAGTCAGGGAATCCTCAAGTACCCGCCCCAGTGGATCCCAGATCCAGTCACCTTTGAGCACTACCGAAAAGCATTCAACCTGTTGCCAATTCCGCGCCTTTTCTTTAACTCGATAGTCATCGCCGTTATCCTAATCATAACAAACACGATTTTCTGTTCACTTGCGGGTTATACGTTAGCTCGCAAGCGATTCTTCGGTCGTGAGGCGCTGTTCCTCCTAATTTTGAGCTCGATGATGATACCGCTACATATCCGATTGATTCCCACGTACGTCCTTACAAATCGGCTGAATATGTTAAATACCTATCAGGGAATCATTCTTCCATCGGCTGTAACTGCTTTCGGGATCTTCCTGATGCGCCAGTACTTTCTAGGCCTGCCAAAAGAAATAGAAGACGCAGCTCGGATTGATGGGTGCAGCGAGTGGGGAGTGATCTTCCGAATTGTTCTACCAATGTCCAAACCTGCCCTTGCCAGCTTGGCTTTGTACACATTGGTAAGCTCACTGGATGATTTCCTGTGGCCTCTCGTAGTGACGTTTGACACAGTTATGCGACCGTTGCCAGTAGGAATCACTCTCTTTGTTGGGCTAGTCGTTTATGAGTGGGGGCCCGTTATGGCTATGACAACGCTAACGATACTGCCAGTAGTCATCCTCTATATTATCCTACAGAGTCAGTTCATCCGCGGTTTGACTGCGGGGGCAGTTAAAGGTTAAGGAGAGCATCCAATGAAACTCGAAGGGTATAGAACATTGGTCACCGGTGGTGCATCAGGAATCGGCCGGGCAATTAGCCTCGCGTTTGCTAAAGAGGGTGCCAAAGTCTGCTTGGTCGATGTACAAGACGAGGCTGGAGAAAACGTGGAGCAAGAAATCAGACAAATGGGTAGGGAGGCCGTTTATGTCAGGGCAGACGTATCCCGCGCAGAAGAAGTAGATACAGCTGTTGACCACATTGAAGAGCTGTGGGGTGGGATTGATGTCTTAGTCAACAACGCAGCGCTAGCAATTCCAGGAACGGTAGACACGTTAACCGAGGCGGAGTGGGATCTGCAGCTAAATGTGAATTTGAAAGGATTTTATCTGTTCTCTCGTCGAATTGTCCCCATCATGCGCCGTCAAGGCGGAGGATCTATCATTAATATGGGATCCGTCACCAGTCTAGTCGGGGTTCGCGGCTACGCCGCATACGTTGCCTCTAAGGCCGCAATTGCTGGCCTAACGCGAGCGATGGCGCTGGATCACGCAAGTGAAGGGATTCGCGTGAATTGCATTTGCCCGAGTGGTATAAAAACACCTTTGATGGAGCAGCAATTCATGGCGGCAGAGGATCCTGAGCGCGAACGGCAACGGGTTATCGATCTCCACCCGATCCGGCGCATGGCCGAACCCTGGGAAGTAGCCGAGTTCGCCGTTTATTTGGCCTCAGAAGCAGCAGCCTTTTTGACCGGCGCTGTTCTTCCCTTTGAAGGTGGTTATACAAGCCAGTGACACTCCTCATGCCTAAAGGCATAGGCTTATATGCAATCTCATATCACCTCAGCTGCTAAGGGCTCAAGTTGTTTGCTCCACGGGATGTTCGCAATCTGGAGCATCTTGATCTTGAAACAAGTTTAGTATCGAAAGGAGGGGGCGCAGTTTCTCCCCTGGTCAGAACCGGGGTCTTCTTGCGCCGATTTTTATGAGTCTGGATGTGATAGCCGTTGGCGAACCATTACTCGAGTTCAGCGCAGTAGAAGAAGGACCCTTGAGGGACGTTCGCCATTATGAAATCGGGGTAGGTGGCGATACATCAAACCTTGTTATTGCCGTTCAACGGCTTGGTGGGTCCGCAGGTTATATCACACGTCTAGGTGATGATGAATTTGGGCAGATCATTTGGGACTTATGGCAACGGGAGGGTGTTGACACCCAACATGTTGTGTTTGAACCCGGTGGCTCAACCGGCATCTACTTTATCTCGCGCTGCAAAGACAAGCACAATTTCACATATTACCGAGAGAACTCTGCTGCCAGCCATTTGCAAGTAGAGGATATTCCAGCCAGTTACATTGCAAAAGCCAGAGTATTCCACGTGTCGGGGATTAGCCAGGCAATTAGTGAGTCAGCGCTACAGGCCGTGGAATGGGGTATCCAAAAGGCACGAGAGGCAGGAGTGGTTGTTTCATATGATCCCAACATCCGTCTTGGCCTGTGGGATCTCGCAAGAGCGCGGGATGTGGTGCATCAGACACTTCCCATGGTGGACTACATTTTTCCCAGCCTCGAGGATGGAGAGGCTCTCACTGGTAGTAGAGAGCCTGAGCAAATAGTTCATTACCTATTGGACAGAGGTCCGTCGTTGGTCATTCTCAAGCTTGGTCGGGATGGGGCGGTGATAGGAACACAATCCGGTATGACATTGATACCTGGCTTCAAGGTCAACACTGTTGATAGCACCGGCGCTGGTGATACATTTGTTGGCGCTTTTTTAGTTGCATTGCTGGAAGGCTCGTCGTTGACACACGCTACTCGTTTTGCAAACGCTGCAGCCGCCCTAAAGACCACGGGATTGGGTGCAGTCTCTGCTATTCCATATCGAGAACAGGTCGACGAACTACTTCAACAAACTGAGGAGGCCAAGAGTGGCGGGGATGAACTCGTCTGATCATCAACCGTACAGCGTATTTGCTAAAGAAGTTATGAATCCAGAAGGCCCTGTTTCTCTGAAGAATGGCGGATGGATCGTCACTTCCATGGATACAGGCAGTCTTATTTGCTTCTCGGAGGATGGAAAGTCTCGCTCTGATGTCGGTTACACCGAGTTGCCAAACGGGCTCGCCCTGGACTTGAAAGGAAACGTGTGGGTAGCGGAAGCCGCTCGCCCAGCCCTTCTGATGATTTCCAAAGATGGTACCGTGACGGAAATCAGCCGTGGCCCAGAACATTTGCCATTTCTGTTACCCAATGACCTATGCTTTGGGCCCGATGGCTGGCTTTATCTAACCGACTCAGGCTTAGATTTAGCCACTATGAGGGCGTTAACACCATCTCAACTTAAGGAAGCGCCCTTTGATGGTCGTCTCTACCGCATTCATCCACTGTCTGGCAAGTGCGAAGTACTCGATCGGGGTCTGCGACTGACCAATGGCATTGCCTTCGGGTTGAGTGGCCAAGAACTGTATGTGGCAGAGACGCTGACGGGAAACATCTATCGCTACCGAGTTGGGGTATGGCAGCGAGAGATTTTTGGAAATGTTCTGGAGGCTGACCCAAGCGATTACGATGGAGTAGCTGGCCCGGACGGGATCGCTTTCGACAACATGGGGCATCTGTATGTTGCGGTACTCGTTCAAGGTGACATCACCGTCCTCGACGAGAGAGGGAAGGTTTATCGCCGCATCCCCGTGCCTGGAAACCGGCCAACTAATCTGGCTTTTGACCGCTCAGGACGCCCCGTCTTTCTCGTGACTGATGGAGCGAATAACCAATTGTTACTGTATCGGAATGAGCAGCCGGGCGCTTCACTGTACTATGGCGAGCCCATTATTCAATGAAAGGAGGTTGCCTGAAATGAAACGAAGTATTCCATCGCCAGACTGGGGAACTCCTCGTGCCGTCATTGCCAACGGTTTTATCTTTTTGTCTGGAACCACTAGCAAACATCCGGATGGCTACTATCTGGCGGCTGATGATATTGTAGAACAGACCAACATCGTGCTAGACCGTATTGAGGCTGACCTCAAGGCAGCGGGAAGCTCGCTGGACGACGTCGTAAAGGTGACAGTTTTTTTAAGGGACATTAAACAGTGGAAGGAATTCAACGAGACATACCTGAAGCGCTTTGGCAAAAATCGGCCAGCTCGCACCACGATCCAGGCCGGCGGATTCGAAGATGGTGCCTGTATCGAAATGGATGTTATTGCCATCGTGGCAGAGTCAGATTCAGCAGGCAATTGATTCAGAATACAGTGTAGCCTGTGATCAGAAACCGTATATGATCTTAGCTAGCCAGAGTGGCAAGAACTTGCTCATGTAAATGGAGTCAGTGGATTTCTGCGGAGGAGCTGGCTCTGTGCTGTGGCGCAGAGCCAGCAGAGCCATAAGAGATAGAATAGATTGTAGCCAGAGAGCCTACGATAATGTCAATATCTGTTTCACAACAACATCTCACTTGGCTAAAGCGACTCGAACGGTGCAAACTGTTGCCGATCGTCACAGTGGACGAGGTTGACGCCATCGTCAGACTCGGAGAAGTTCTGGTTGATGTTGACCTACCACTCATTGAGGTCACGTTACGCTCTGACTCCGCTCTCGAAGCTATCGGGCAGCTAGCTGCAAAGTTTCCATCCTTAGAGGTAGGAGCCGGAACTGTACGCACTGTAGACCAAGCAATAGAGGCCGTTAATTCTGGCGCTCGCTTTCTTGTATCCCCAGGGCTTAGCCCAGACATCGTTAATTGGTGTTTAGAAAATGAAGTGCCTATCCTGCCAGGAGCAGTTACACCGACCGAGATTATGTTGGCACAGAGTCTTGGGCTTTCAGTCCTGAAGTTCTTTCCAGCCATGGGATTGAAGGCAGCAGAAATGCTGCTGGCTTTGCAGGGTCCATTCCCAGAAGTTCGCTTTGTGCCCACAGGTGGCATTGATGAAAGCAGTTTTGTAAGCATTTTACAGTTACCAAACGTACTTGCCTGTGGGGGAAGCTGGATGGTGAAGAAACAGTGGCTCGCTAGTGGTAACTTTAGCGCCATCCGCGACAAGCTTATTGAGGCACAAAAAATAGTGTCAGCCTGTGATCGAATCCGCTGATATAGGTTTATTTATTTTGAGTGTCAAGAGCACCCCTAGTCATTAAGGCGCATGTTTTGTCCTGCTACGTGCTGGGTCACTACCTGCGCCCAATCCTCCGCCTTGCAGCATGCACCGAGCCAGCGTAAGCACGTCCTCCACCTGATGAGCCATCTCAGCGACTTGCCAGCCACCCCCGGCGTCCACCACAATAGTCGAAAAACAGGGAGCTGTTGATAATGTGCTGCAAGCTCGTGGTGCACCTGCAGATCTTGAAAGCGCCTGTACCACTAATCTGCCTACCGCCATTGAGAATCGGCAGATAATGTTAGTCGATTATATACCCAATCAGCTTTAGCTAGGCCGATGCTGATCCTTTCTGCACCGGTGTTCGTTCCCTATCTGCTTGACGCACTTCATCTAGAGCCTCCTGAGGCTACCACCTCGCATTCGACACGAATAGTTATCGAAGAGTCCGACTTATTTCTTCCCAACTTAATCTCCAGATCACTTAGCATCCTCCCTTCCGGCTCAGCGCTAACTGTCAAATCCTTGTGACTGAGTCGTTGGAGCTCTCGCTGCTCAAAATGTAAGCAGCGGAGCTGGGCTTATGACATGCTCTTACTTAAAGCAGACGACACCCCAGACGCTCTGTCTTTTTCACAATCTCTTCACACAGTTAGAGCCCGAGGAAGGGTATGATTGATGATGCCCTTGCTAAATTCGGAGACCACTACAACGGATTTAGCTAACGGATGCAGCATAAACAGCGCCGAGCCCGCCCCCAAGCACACCTCACGTGCGAATCTTTATGATCAATACTGTTTGCGCACCGAGCAGTACATTTTGTGGTACTTTGCTCTTTAGCACGGAGCTTTTGATGGAAACTACCGACCAGTTTGGGGTGAGGAGATTCAACAGGCATAATGCACTCACGATTGTTACCCTGCTCACTCTCTTGCTGGCTGCCTGCGGCACCACAGGGCTAAACAAGTTCGAGGCCGCTAGGACGACGGACCTGCAGAATGTACGAGTGTCGGCTCCTATAGAGCCGCCAGTTCGTGTGGACAACCCAACCACTACACATGCTCCCGTTGATGCGCTTGTCGTGACCAATTCACCCGATCCCACGAGTACACTGCTAGCAGCAAACAGCACGCCTCTGCCTCCTGATCAGACGCTTGCGACTGTCATACGGGTCATTGACGGTGATACCATCGAGGTCTCTATGGATGGCGCAACCTACCGGGTGCGCTACATTGGCATCAACACTCCGGAGACAGATCAAGTGTGCGGCAGTGAAGCTACCCAGGCAAACGCGGCTATAGTTTCCGGCCAGCAGGTCCGGCTGGTGAAGGATGTGAGCGAGACCGATCAGTATGGTCGTTTGCTCCGCTACGTCTACGTCGGTGATATGATGGTTAACGCGCAACTTGTTGCTGATGGTTGGGCTGAAGCGGCTACGTACCCACCTGATGTTCGGTACGCTGACCACTTCGCGCAGCTTGCTGCTGGGGCGCGGGCCTCGGGCCGTGGTTGCTGGTCAACCAGCGTCTGGACGGCACCAACAGAAGGACGGGTGATACAACGAACTCAACTGCCAGTAGCCATCCGGGCCATACAAGCATCCGCACCTGCAGCGGTTTGTGACTGTTCTGGCAACCTCTACAACTGCGGCGATTTCTCCACCCACAGGCAAGCACAGGCATGCTACGATTACTGCGTAAGTGTTGGAGCTGGCGATGTTCATCAGCTAGACGGCGATGACAACGATGGATTCGTTTGTGAATCTCTTCCGTAGCGAAGGAAGGAATAAATGAACTATGAGGCTTCTGGAAAGGTTAAAGAACTGGGCCCTAAAAGCTGAGGAGCCAGAGAAGGCAGTCTTAGAAGAACAAGATAAAGTGCCAAGTGCGTCTGAGTCGGGTGGAAGCCAACTCAATTCGGCTTCCTCTCAATTCGGGCAGGGGGATCAGGATCAGGCCGCCCAGGGCGATACTGGCGCGAGCTGGTGGTACATACAGGCACAGAAGCTAAGCAGTGCTTCCACACAAACCAAATCACGAGCTACTGCTCAAACTGATCTGCCGCCCCAACCCTCTCCTCAACCGTCTCAACCAACCCCATCGACTCCCCAAGTCGACACCGGTGCAGATTGGTGGTTCCAGCAACTCAGTGGAGTTACCGCAAAATCGACGGATGGTTACCGCCGTCAGTCTTCAATCCCCTCTAACCGATCGCCGCAGCCGTCACGTTCAATTCGGGCTGGACAAACAATTCACACGAAGGCCGTAGGGGTAACCTTCGAAGGGCGCCAGCGCACTATTGCTCAGATGACCGTGAACGAAGCAGTATGGTTGGTTCGGGAACCTACAAATCCTCATGATCGAAACGCGATCAAGGTTGTTCGCCAAAATGGTCAGGCTGTCGGCTATATTAGCCGTGAGCTTGCTGCAGAGCTAGCGCCAATTTTTGATCGATACGGCGATCCGGTGCGGGCTACGGTTACTGCAGTGACTGGTCGGGAGTACTGGGATGGTAACTTGGGAGTAAACCTACGCTTCACCGTCCCTTCCTAACAAATACATCCGCTCACGGCTCTCCCCTCTCATGCTGAGAGCCGCTCAACTAGTCCGGGATCATAATTACATATGGCAGACTATCCTCTCACGAATGAACAATTTAAGGTTGTCTCTCACCCAGATGGCAAGCATGCGCGTGTCCTCGCCGTGGCAGGGTCCGGCAAGACGACTACCATGGTTCACCGCGTCAAATACTTGGTGCAAGACAAACACATTGCACCAAGTAATATCCGGGTCCTCATGTTTAACCGGGCGGCTCGACAAGATTTCCAACAAAAACTTTCCAGCATGGGCTTAAAAAGGGATGAACAGCCGCAGGTACACACGTTCCACTCGTTTGCCTACCAGTTCATTGAGCAGATGCGCAAAGATGGCCTTCTGCCGGAGAGCACAACGTTCTGGCTGGAGGACAAGGAGGAACTGGTCCGGATCATCCTTCATAAGGCCATTCAAAACTTAGAGCAGTGGGCGAAGATACCACCAGACTCGGTGGACGTTGCAGAAGCAGAAGAAGCGATTGGCCTATGGAAGGGATCGCTTATCCCACCGCACCGAGCGGGCTACCGTGGGAACGACTTTCTACCGCTTGTCTACGGCGAGTTTGAACGGTTGAGGATCGAGCGTCAAGCACTCACATATGACGATTTTATACCACTCGTCATCGGCATCCTGGAAAGTCAGGATTCAAATTCAACGGGAGTGGTGCAACCAGGTTGACTACATCATTGTTGACGAATACCAGGATGTGAATCTAGGTCAACAGAAGCTGATTGAGCTGTTGGCAGGACAGCGCGCAGACGTGATGGTCGTCGGCGATGACGACCAGACCATCTACGAATGGCGTGGTGCGCAGCCAAGTTATATCCTGCGTGAGTTCCGCTCGGTTTTCTCGAACAAGCCGCACGCCGATTACAGACTGTCGCATTCATTCAGGTTTGGTCCTGTCATTGCGCAATGCGCGCACAACGTCATCACCTTCAATGCTACTCGCGTTGAGAAGCTGCTCATCGCACACCGGGTGGGCCAGCCGGCCCAGATACATATCATCACTGCGGATGAGAAGGACGCGATCGACATCAACAAGCAACTCACGAGAGAGATCGCGACGCTCGTAACAAAGAAGGGCGTTAAACCGGAATCTATCGCGGTCCTCGTGCGAATGTATGCTCAAGCGAGCGGCATCCAGGCTGAATTCCTGCGAGCAGGAATACCATATCGGGTCATTGGGCAGCAGCCATTCTTCGAACGGCGGGAGATCAAAGCGCTGTTGTACTATATTCTCTTGGCTACGGCATTGAATGAGTCCATCACTGAAGACACTGAAGAGTGGTTGCTCACGGTCGCCAACCTACCATCGAGAATGTTATCTCGGGATATCCTCAAGCAGGCAATGAGAAGCGCCCGTATACGGGGAATGACACTCCTCCAAGCTCTTGAAATGTTGGTCACTGACCCACGTTCGCCACTCGGACGCTCGCAGTCACAAGAAGTCATCAAATTTGTCGAGCTCCTTCGTGCCATATGCGAACGCATCCAAGCAGATAACAACCTGCATGCGGGTTCATTGCTCCAATGGATCGTCGATCAAACCAGGTACTTGGAGCACTTTGATAACTACTACGGTGAGGGGGAGGGATCTTACGATCGGAAACAGGCTGTGAAGTATTTCATCGCATTTGCAGCCTCGATGGAGATGAAACCGCTGGACTTCGTGCAGTACGTCACCAATTTGGATCCTACACGTGGTGTTGACCCTGATCAGCAGATTGTGGTTACGACCGTATTCCGCACAAAGGGTCTAGAGTATGACTACGTCATCATCCCCGATTGCCAAGAGGGGTACATGCCGAACCTGTATGGGACCGGCAATAGAATCTTCGATAAACATGGGATCGCAGCCGAACCAGAACCTTCCGAGGCAATCGAGAACGAGCGCCGCCTCTTTTACGTTGCCTTAACCCGTGCGAAGAAAGCCGTATATATCGGAGCGATTAATTCAGCGCATGGTGGTAACCGTCAACTGGGAGAATCTCTGCCGTCGCGTTTCCTCGAGGAGATGCGCCTAGTTCCGACCATTGCCATCATGGAATCGCTTCAGCGACTTGCGAATGGGGACCGACAAGCAAGAGCGGATTTCCTAAAGAGTCTGAGGCAGTACGGTGGCATTCGTACCATCGCGGGGAATCTTCAGTCTGGCTATTTGCGAGCATTCAGTGATGATCCTATCTTCTCGGAGGCGAACAAATGCCTGGCGGATCGGGAGGAGCAGCCATTCTCGTATCAACTTGCTTATTCTTCTGAAGCAAAACAACAGGCTAACAAGGGAGAGGAATTAGAAGACTTACCGACAGCCTGGCGAAATCTTCGCCTCTAGACGGTGTATAAGGCTATCACCAACGTGCTGATGACAGCACACGAGCTGTTTTGCTGTGGATCCACTTCTAGTTACTGGGAGAGAACGCCTTCAAATCCAGAGGCAGTCACGCCAATATGTAATTATTACTAAGTTGGCACAAGCGAGTGAATCACCATAGTTAGTCGGCAATAGTTTCGACAAGCTTTTGAAGAACCTGCTTGCCTCAGAAGTATCTCCTTGTTTAGAACATGAAATGTGTAACTGCAATCTCGTAACAGAGAGCTTTGTTAGGTCGCGGAAGTGACTTCGACGAGAAGAGATTGCGCATAAAGCGATACACTACAATTGCTTGTCATAAAATGCATATGAGCGATTGCGCAGGATGCGTCTGGTCTTCTGGAATGTCGCACCGGGGCGGGCGGTCAGCCGGAGCAACTGGCTACCGTCACAACTATCAAATCCCGCCCTGTCGCGCTGCAAGAGGTAATGGCGAAAACAGACTTCTTGGATTGAGAGTAAACATTTCATGTGCGCCTGCTTGAGTGGGCGGCGTCTCCATCCGTAACTACTAATGAGGAACACTATGACGAATTCTGAACCCATCTTCCAGGTGAGCAATAAGCACAGCGATGACTGTGGAAAGCCACCGACCATCGACGGCAACGCACCGGAGAGGTACTACAGCTACTTCGAGAACGAATACGGCGAGCAGTGCATCTTCGTCTACGACTACCAGACTCAGACGGGCACGCTGTACATGGGTGATATCGGCTGGGATGAGCCGGTTACCATCACCGAGGACACCCGTAGCGAGGTCATCCTCAATGAGACGGAGAGGCTGTGGCTCGGTGCTTGCTGGATAGCAGCGACGAGCCGTAAGACTTAAGCAACACGAGTTCACTCAATACAAGCTTTATATTACTGTCTGAATTACGGTTACCCCGCTGTGCCCGGTCGCAAATGTATCATGCGACCGGGCTCCAGGCCCCTGAACCGTCCAATTGCTACCATTTCTTCACATTGGACATCTTCTCTGAATTCCCGTGCAATCCGGCAAAAATCAGTCCAACTTTGTCCAATATTGTTGCAATCACCATTTCTTCCTCCTGATTGCCGCACAGGCGGGGGCACCGTCACCGCAGACGACCTGCACGCCCTGATCAACGACCACGCCACCAAGCACAACCTCGACCCCGCCGAACTTAAAGATGAGGTGAAGGCACACCTCGCCGAACAAGGTATCACGTCTATCACTAACATCAATCTGCCACAGGCATACGAACTCGCTCGGTCGTACATCGACAACCAAACCAAAAAGGAAGAGGTACCTGCCAAGCAGTAGCGAATGAGGGAAGGGGGAGGGCTCCGGCTCTCCCCCGGCCTTCACCAGGGGGGAGAAGCGATGGCAACGACAGAACAAATGATAGAACGAGTCGAGAAGTGGCTGAACGACCCGGCTTATGCGGACTTCTTGGACAAGCACCTCGGTCCCGAATCTCCTAACGCCATCACCATGTATGTCGGCATGACCCACTATGCTCGTCTATTGACGGGCAACGATGACCTCTTTACGTTCGAGCACACCGCCGATGAGGATGCGGCCCGGCGTGACCAGTTCGAAAAGCTGCTGGCAAGCCTGATGATCACCGGCATCCATATCGGGTTCATGCTGGCCGTTGCCGGTCCCCCCCGGCTGAGCAACCTGGAAGAGAACTGACGGTGGCCCGCGAAGTCGACCGCGTTGATGTCGTGCGCCTGATCGGCCAGGAGGTCGGGCGGGCAAAGATGTCTTATCCAGAGCGGTTTCAGCAATACTACACCATTGGTGCCGTCATGATCATCATCAGCAAGCTGGTGTATCATGTGACCCAGAAGGGCGGGCCGGGCGTGGAGGTTATCTATATGCCGGGCCATCAACAAATCGAGATATGGGAGCCGGTCGGGGCAGGGGGTTGCTTCTGTACCGGGGCCGTGACACTATCGACGGTCTGACCGCGCTCCTGAACTACTACTTTCGTGAGCAATGGCTGACCATGGACAGCCTTCGGGACGTACTGTCGGAAGAGGGAAACCAGGAATGATTTGGCCTTATATTCGGAAGATGAATCCAGAGCAACTGGTGCAGTGGGCGCAGGGGAACGCGCTGTACTTCACCTATTTGGTCAGCCTGTCGAGTGACCTGGAGCCTGAAGTGCGTATATTTCACGCAACATGACGAGCATCCCTCATGCCTGTGGTTTGGTGTTGCTATGCACACATATCATTATCTCCAAAAAACAGTAGAGGCAGGATCTTCGAGCCACTTGAGCCCATAGTTATCTATGTAGTGCCGGACATGCCTAAGTTCAGCACGCAGCTCCTCAGTATTGGTGAACTCCCAAACGGACTTATCTTCAGGGAAGATATCAATACCATAACCAAGAGAAACCAAGCCACTGAGAGTAGCTCCAATTGGTGGAAATAGCTCGCTGTCCAAAGGGGCATGGTATCTTAGTAGCCTGACATTAAATTCATGAATAGGAGGCGAGTAAATCTGTTTCAACTGGAATTCAATAATACAGACTACATTCTTAACTGGAGACTTCGCCAAGTGAAGGTGCTGTGGTGGGACTCTCTGTCTGTTCGTTGACAGATAGTAGCCAGCATCCTTGAGATATTCCATTTCTTCAAGCACAATATGCTTGAACTCCGCAAATCTCACAGTTGTTCTCTCCTATGTTTTACGAAGGAACCGACTCGTAGTATGGTAACAAGTACTGCTCCAGAATATAAAAGGGTATCAATGGTGGAAAGACACCGTATCCAGGTTGCAGTACTGGTTGTGGTGAGGGTGATCCACAACCTTTAAGAGCTCCCCTCAAAAGAATATAGATATAGGGTGTTGTCAACGGTAAGGTCTCTATCGCTGGATCAAAATCCCATTCTGGCTGTTCGTCATTACGCTTTTCACGGCATAATAGACAATTACCCCGGCAGGTGCATTCCTCGAAAAGTCTGCTACCAGTTCCCAATCTTGAGAGTAATTACCAGACACATCAGACCAATCGCTTATGAGCTTTGGGCCATCTGTGAGGAATTGATCCCCAAGAACCAGTTACCGGCGAATATGGGGTTAGGATCCAATTCCATTCGGCCCTGATACCATCGAGCCTCTGCGTACCCATACTGCCAAGAACGTACATGCTTAATTTCGTACACCTGATGAGCACTGAAGTCCACAAGGTCGGCCCTACCGAAATTCCCTACCGGTTCCGATGGGTCTTCCACCAAAGCAAAGAAGCCATCTTCCTCACTATATACTCGAATAACGTGTTGCTTGGAGGCGTTTTGGATGTAGACCTCCGTGTCGACCTCTTTTCCCAGGGATAAGCCGCAACTCCTAAAACATCGCTCAATTCTGTTGTGAATTTCACGTCCTTCCACCATATCAGGATATTCTGGTGAAAACCCGCTGGGATCTGTAAAATTGAGGGGGTTGCTAGAGGAGTATTGGTAGGGGTTCACCTCCTGCCGGCTCGGATCCAGCTGGAAGAAGCGGCCCTGCGACGGCGCATAGTAGCGCGCCCGCAGGTAGAGCAAGCCGTTCGTATCCCCGTACTCCCCTGTGAATCCCCATGCCGTCTCAGCGATGCCCGCGCGGGCGTAGAGGCTTCCGTACGGGTCGAAGGTCTGGGTGAGCAGCGGGGAGCCGATCGCGTCCGCCACCTGCCGCACCGAGCCCAGCCCGTCGTAGGCGAAGTACTCGGTGGTGGCTCCGTCACTCTGGGCGACGAGGTCGAATCCGTGCAGGTAGAAGATGGCCGGGTCGGTGCCAGTCTGCTCGGCCAGCACCATCGTCAGTGGCGTAGCCGTGTCGAGCAGGTAGGTGGTCGTCACGCCGTCTACCATCTGGCTGACACGGTGGCCATCGCCGTTGTAGTCGAGTAGTGTGTTGCAAAGAGAAAGTATGCCCTCGTTTGAGATCTCTGATCTAAGAGCGCCCTACTGACTGAGAACGTCAGATATTCTCGTTGTTGGTAAGTCGGTTACAATCCTCAAATTTCCCGCTATTTTGGGTTTCTACTAGCTATTATTAAGTTCACTAACGAATTGCTTTATGAGCTCATGCGGCAAAATGGAATATGCTAGAGCCATTCCATATATGAAAGCATCTACTGTTTCTCGTGAATCTGTCCTCAATACTACTTGATCTCCACTTCTAACGAGCCATATACTGTCTTTCTGAACTACTGAAAGATGCCAATAAAGGCTGTTAATTAACTCTATCCCGCGATCAAGTGTTCCTATGTGGGTTTCCAACCACCTTAGCTCTCGCATACAGTATCCTCTCCAAGCTAATCATAGTTCATCTGTATCCTGCGGGTCCAGGTCGGAATGTGATTGTACCCTGATCAACTAGTATATCGGCCAACGGTAAATTGTCGCGATTTGGGTACACGTAAATTGATCGATGAGGAAATCGCCGTCCGTATAGTGGCGCGGCTTTTATAACTTGATTTGACTGCACCTCAACGGCTATATAACCCACTTGGCCGGCATGCTCTCCTCCACCCCATCTCCATTGGCTCACAAAGAGTGCTGCGGAATGCTGTTGACGCGTCACTGTTTCTGACTCCTGCGGAGTCAAATCAGTGAAATACTGTCCATCACCCTGCATCGCGTCACCATATTCTTCAAGTGATGGCCGTAATCCTTTAAGCAAGATGCTAGGTATGTTCCGTGCAAAGGTGTAGTGATAAAGAATGATTCTGGGTCTAGGTGTTTGTGTTGGAAGCGGAAGTGGAGCCCCTCCGGGCGTTGGAGCAGGTTCGGGGGCGGGAGTAGGCGCTGGTGTCGCCCGATAAATCGGCTCAAGGTTCCAAACATCCTCGTATACGCGTCGGTCACTGGTCTGAGGTACCGCAGGTGCGTCAATTTCGGGCAGACAAAACTGTCCATCCAGAACACCATCGCCAGCCGTGTCCAATGCACCGACTGTTGCATAGATGATAACGGTGTCGATGCCGAGCCAGATTGCAGCTGTAAGGCAGGCGGGAATATCCAGAATCGGACCGTCGACGGGCAGCGCCAAAGCTGTTAAGCATGCTATCAAAACCTCTGGCGGTATTTCGCCACTCGGATCAGTGTAAGAAATGGGATTCGCTAGAGCATACTGGTATAGATTTGTCTGCTTCCGTGAAGGATCTGGTTGGAAGAACTGACCTGTCCCTGGCTGATAGTATCGTGCTCGAAGATAGACAAGTCCATTGGGATCGGTCTGCTCACCTGTAAAGCCGAAACTTGATGTGCCGCTGCCTACACTGGCAAATACACTTCCGTACGGGTCGAAGGTCTGGGTGAGCAGCGGGGAGCCCGCCTCGTCCACCACCTGGCGCACCGAGCCCAGCCCGTCATAAGCGAAGTACTCGGTGGTCACGCCGTCACTCTGCGCGACGAGGTCCAGCCCGTGCAGATAGGCGATGGTCTCACTGCCGGTCTGCTCGGCGAGCACCATGGTCAGCGGCGTGGCGATATCCAGCAGGTAGGTGGTGGTCACGCCGTCTACCGCCTGGCTGACCCGGTCACCGTCGCCATTGTAGGCGTAGGTGGTCGTGTTAGCCCCGTCACTGACCGAGACCAGCCGCAGCGCGACCAGCTGCAATCTCGCATCGCTGCATCTGTCCCGCCCGACAGTCCCAGTGTTGTCGAGGCAGGCGAGCTTCTCGCCAAGCTGGGAACGTTATGGGAAGCAGCGACGCCTGAGGAGCAGCGGGATCTCACCCGGCTGATGGTCAAGGACGTCTACGTCGATATCGTCGAGCAACGCATCACGGCTATCGAGCCGCTGCCACAGTTCTCGTTTCTCCTGGGAGAGGTGTGCGAGGGGCTAGAGGTAGAAGTGTTGTAAGTCTGGTACGTGGTAGGTAAAGCTAGGAACGGGAAAATCGGTGGTGTCAAAGAAGTGGTCGCAAACTTATTTTGCGACCACTTTCGATCTCCCCATCGGCTGGAAGCGAAACAAGAGGCCAAACAGCCGAATACTGTCAACTGCTATGCGAGGGCGCAACCGAGGGTTCACGGGGTGACTATTCAGCACGCAGGAGGTCGTTTAGCCATACTTCGTCAGCACAGTCCGGGCGGATATCATGGGTGCGCCACATCTCAACCGTGTTCAATGCGGGCTGCTGGTCTATGAGGGTCTACAGCGACTTCTCAGTATAATCATTAAACAGGCGACCACCGCACATGCGCTCACCCTCACTGTTGTCTCATAATAGCCAATTGTCTGCCGCATCCTCTCATCAGAAGACGGCTGGCCGTTCATCGTTGGCTCTCTATTGGTGTATTAACCGTCCTATCGTGAACCGATCCATCGCGTTCAGGAATTGAGTTCGAGCCTCGGCACTACGTCCCGTTTGATTGATGAGCGTCTCCCGAAGTGGGTGATGGCTATCGATGAGATAGTTGTTCCGGCGCTGTAGACGCTCCAGGTAGCGTAGGTCAGGGACCCGAGCAAACTTACCCTGCAGGCCCCGATTGCACGCCGACAGCTTAGTACCAGCTTCCACACGCTATCAATACTGATGGTTTGTGGTAATCCACCATACACTTGAAACCAATAAGGAGCTATGGCCCGCCGCAGCACACCGGGTGTTTCAGTGTCCTTGATCGTGCTGCTGAAACCTGCCGGTCGCATAACTCTCATGCGACCACTTCTGACTGTTCTCTATTCCGCCGACACATGAATAGCGCGTGCTGAATACCATGTTCGACACGGCTGAATAGATGTTCTAGCTGTTAACTCATCACTCCCCATTGTTGTACCACTTCCTCAGCCGGGCCAGTGCGTCAGCGACAATCTCCCCCTTTGCCTCGATCAGATCCAGCAACTCCTCAGGAGTTCGGGTGTCATCCACTACTGTCGCGTTCGGATTGACAGCCTTCAGGTCGTAGTTCCGCTTTTCGAGTTCCTCTCGCTCTACGGTCCAGCTGCGCTCACTGTCGGCACGCTCAGGTAGGTGCTTGAAGAACTCCTTAAACGCCTCAAGCGTGAGCGGCTTGCGCTTCGTTACTTTGACATCAGACAGATCGTAGTACCAGATGCGTTCGGTTGGCTGCCCCTTAGTGAAGAACAGGAGATTCGTCTTTACGCCTCCACCAGCACCGAGGAACGTGCCCGCCGGCAGGCTCACAATACACCAGAGGTTGCACTCATTCAGCAGCTTACGCTTTGTCTGCACGAACGCTTTCTCATTAGTGCGGAACAGCACGCCCTCATCAATAACCATGCCGCAACGACCGCCTTCTTTAAGGCTGTCGATGATATGCTGGAGGAAGAGCACCTGCGTCGAGCTTGTCTTGTACGCAAACTGCGTCTGCGCTTCCTTACCCTCCTTGCTGCCGAACGGTGGGTTAGTGAGAATAACATCGTACAGGGCAGGGGCGTTGGTGTACAGCCCGCCGTAGACCTCGTGCCCTGTCAGCGTGTTACCGTGCCAGATGCGATACACGAGCCAGTGCGCTTCACGCTAGCAGAAGGCACAAGCTACTCAAACTGAGGTCTTAGGCCCGCATCGCCCAAGACAGGTAGTTCTCGATGTATAGCCGTATCAACTTAAATGGGTACGGCAGCACCGTGTACTGGCGCAAACGCACAAAGCCCACGGCCATCAGCTGCAGCATATCCTCTAGGTTAATTGAGTCGCCGACCAGCATCCTGAAGCTCCGCAACCGGTGCGCGTTTGACTGCGAAGGTTTGATTGGATCAGGAGAGCCAACCATATAGGTCATGTTGGCCTCGTCATACCAGATACCTGTGTAGAAGAGCAGCGCATTCTGTCGCGGGGACAGGAGCCTGTCCCCAGCTGCGAAGACGTCATGAATTGTGCGCGGACGCCTGGTTCCGAACAATGAGTACAGGAGCTCCTGATAATCCTCTCTGTGCCTCAACTCTTCAAAGCTGCATTCCGAAGTAGATTCTGCTAGCTCCTCAATGAACGCATCGTGCCGGCGTAGTTGCTGAAGTAGCCGTACTGCTCTCGCATTGTTTCCGCGGAGGCTGTCGATTTGCTCTTCCATGTGCTCGCTACTGATTTGCTCTTCTGTGGGCCATCCCCGTGACGCCGCATAGGTGTCGAAGTGGGGCAGGGCAAGGAAGAAGTGGGTTGGTTGCGGCTCATTTCGCTCCCGGACGCGTCGGTGGATCTCCTGGAACTCGTGCAGAGCATACTCTGGGAGGTCGACGAGTTCGGCCGCCACTCCCTGTCCCAGCACAACCTTAAAGTTGTATTCACGATCTGGGTTTCTCCGCCAGCTATCGAGAGCGTCCTCAACATCATCCCACTTTAGCCCATACCGCTCACAGACCTCATCGAGCTCGGCAAATCCTTCTGGGTCCATGACAGCTCGGAGCACGGGCTTATTATCTACAACATACATCATTGCTGTATAACGATCGCCGTTATACAGGCCGCGATATACGAAAGCATATCGTTGTAGTGCAGGTGTTTTTGGCAGTGCGTCGCTCAGGGGCAGTTCCCTGAGAATGAGATGCTTGAGAAAGGCATCACGTAGAGTGAGTTGAGCACGCTGCTCAAACTTAGATTCCTCGTCTGCCGTCCAACGATTGTAGGAGAGATAGGTCTCAGGAGTTGTAACGCCGAAGTCTGGAATGATATTTGGGTTCACAACGAAACTCTGCAATGGGATACCTGGGTACTCGGCATATAATCTCTGGTACGGATCTTCCCACGCATCCCCCGGCAGAGGCCCCTTGTAGGCCTCGGGGGGAGCGTCAAGTAGCACAATCGTTGGACCTTCGTGGGTTTCTGGTAGTAAACTGACGTCTTCTATTGGAGTGAAATCGCATTCCGGAAACCACTGGCGGAAGTGCCTGATGTAGTACTCTGATGGCACGCTCCTCTGATGGCGCTGGTCTAGAACGAAAAACACGCGGCCAGAGAGGGCGATATCAAGCGAACCCCCGGCCATTGGTTTTGAGGCCAGATACGGTGTGAACCGCCGTGCTTGGGGCTGAGCTGAAATGCCATAACTATTAAGAAGTGCAGCAAAGCGGTGACAAAACTCTTGTAGCAAGAAACCGCGAGACTTCTCGATTGCCTTTAGGTTGAAGAAGTCCAGACGAGCAGGACGTCTAGAGTCCCCGCCAAGCTCCCACAACGGCTCACCAGCAGCAAGCCTTCGTTCAGCCTCGCTTCTCGTGAGCAGTTGCATGCGACTAATACCATCATCTCCTATTGTGCGCGCATAGTAGCTGTTACGTGCCGGGCGCGCTCTATCGGGCGATACAACCTTGAATCGGCAAGCCGAAATGAGTACATCAAATAGCTGAACTGGATCATCTACCTCGACACCCTTGGCAGCCGCAAGATCAAACTCAAGGCAGATAACTTCATCCCTCCACGAGTCGTGTCGAACGAACTGGTAGTGCTTCCCCTGACCAGTAAAAACGTCCTCTTGTCCACGGAAGTAGTGAGCCATAAGTAACTTGACGAGCATATGAAATGGTATTTCGTCGGGTGCCACATGGTCTGGGGCAATTTGTTCTCCGCCGAACTCGAATGGCTGCGGGACTCGCTCTGATGGCCAAAGTGCATATACGCTACGGCCTAACGGATCGCGCCACCACACCCGATACGGAGAGGTTAGCTGGTTGCGCAGCGCCATATGAACTTCATCGTAATCTGCCTGCTCAGGCAAAGCATAGCGAACAAAGGTAAAGGCGCTTGATAGGGCCTCGTAGCTACTTGGCATTTCAATGACAAGAGAAGAGGTCTCAACCTCGCGTACCTCAAGTTCATTGTCGTGCCGTACTATCATATTTGACCTCTCTGCACTGCATCCAAGAAGGTAAGCATCTCATGGGTAAGGCTGGCGGGGTTATTGCGGTCTAGCGCCCCCTGGACAATGAAAATGCTTGCGTCAGCAAAAGCTTCCACAGGCCTGAACCTGCTGTCGAACAACTCCAGTCTCCGATCCTGGCCAGAGACGAGGTTAAGATAGACCAGCTTCGCCGCATCCCCGTATAGTGCTTCGATGCACTCGAGTTTTCTGACAGCGTTAGCCGCAAACTGTTCACTGTTCAGCTTCGGATGGTAATCGACGTCGAGGGTGTCTAGGCCAAACCGAATTAACGTACCTTCACTGTAGTACTTTGCATCGATGAAGGTGGGCCGACCCTTAAGTTTTAAGTCTACCAGTTCATAGAGCGAGTCGGGCACTTCTTCAAAAATATCAGGGCCGCATTGGTGCTCAAGCAGAGCCTTTACTGCGGCCTCACCAATCGCGCCGACAAGCACGGCTTGATAAGCATATGGTGTGAAGATAGTTGCCGCAGAGTCGATAAAGCTCAATTCATAGCCGTTGCTACGAAAGTAATCCCTTATGGTCGGATTGTCACGTATGAGGGCGTAAGCTGCATCCAGATAGAACTCGGTACCCACCTGGAGTTGAGGATCAACCAGGTTGCCATTATCATCGAGCCATACTGCACCAGAGCGGAGAAACGGCGTACGGTAAAGCATGTGGTACTGGTCGAGTAATGGAACGTTATTGTCGCCTACTGTCAGCGCGAAATCATGGCGAAGTGCTGCTTGCCTCAAATGTTGCCAGGTCTCTCGAGCTTCGTGTTCATTTTCCCCTTGGCGGAGCGCCTCCAGTCTGTCGAGCAGCGCTCCCAGCGCGTTACGACAGGCACGGTCTTTGATCGGCAACTTCTTATCAACATGCCGCCTGAGGCTCCGCCGCTCTTCGGATGACAACCTCTTTACCTCGTTGAAAACAGCAGATATGTTGACTGAATTTAGAGCAGATCGGTGCCGTCGCAGATGCTCAAAATCTGGCTCTACAATGAATTGCCGTAGGTCATCATACACCTGTGGCGCGAGCACTACGTGCTGATCGGGTACAGCTTGCCAAGTCCTTTCGATACGCCCTAGGGCTTGGATGAGCGTGACGACGCGATTGAGTATGGCATCCGATTTAGTACGATGTCCGGAGATATACTGCTGGCTTAATACGCGACCATCTTCTATACCGAGAAGACGAATGAACTCCCGCCGGCTAATTCTTTTAGTATGGTAGAGCTTCGCTAATTGCCAGATGTTCTTCTTTCGGTTCTTGATGGGATGTTTGAGATCAAAATGGAAGAAATAGAACGGTCGATCCAGGAGATAGATATGCGTGAAATCGGCCCATTCGTTGCGCTCAGCGTGTTCAGATAGCCGGTATTGAAGATTAACACCAGCACCCGCTGAAGCAAATTGTGTCACAACAATTACTGGAATGCCTGACCAGAATAGCTTGTCATAGGCAATGCGCGCCTTGTCGTTCTCGAGGATGTTCTCTCCGGCCTCGGAGTCGAGGAACACTACGATGAACTCTTGGCCCTGGAACTGTAAGTGATATGCTGCAAATCCCTCAGCCTCATCGATTGGCGCGATCATGTAGGTTGACCCCATACACCGGAACTCAGGCGAGCGGAAGAGGAGTTCAATCTGGCGGTAGGAAGCAAAAAACATCAAATGGCTAGACAAACTGAGTTCTTCTGGCTTACCAGCATACTCACCGACGATCCACTCAAGCGCTGCGAAGAAATGTACTAAGCGCTGCTTGTGGTATTTGGTAACCTGCGTTGCTGCAAACCCTTCTTCACCGGAAATATCTTCCACAACCCTCTGAATGGCAACATTCTCAAGTGGGGGAAGTTTGTAAACGTGCACCGTGTTACCTCGAACCTTGCGCTTGTAGTCGTTGATCTCTTGCACCAGTTGTCGATCTTCGTCAGAAATTGGCAGCCAGCGTACGTTTTGCTGTGCCCTCAGCCACTTCAGATCGAAGTTATGCAGGCAACGCTCAATGTCGGCAGTGGCAGAGAGACCGAAAACTAAGTTCTGTGTGACCAGATCGTACAGGATGCGTTCGGGAGTTGAATAAAGTGCAAGGGTGCGCACTTCAACCGCTTCGGGGTCCGTGTACTGGTGTAAGTTCTGGACTTCATACACGTGGTAGCCGCTACTAAGCAGACTATCGAAGCCGTTATGGCTGGTAAGGCGCTTTCGAGGAAACTGCCCTATCCTCTCCACCAGATCATAGTACTGGCTACGTGATTGCCCATAACATTGCTCGCGTAGTTCTTCGTAGACTGCTGGGGAAGCGAATTTATACTCCTTCAGCAGCGTCAGGATACGCCGGGTGGCATTATGCAGCCGGCCAAGAACGTGCGAAAGGTTAATACCGTCCTCCCAGTCAACATCCCGGGCCGGGGCTAACTCAAAGCCACGTTCCCCTTGGCGGATGAGAAGATGTGCTGTTGAGACAGCCCGATCCGTGTGAAAGATCTGAACGCCCTGTTCTGGAAGGGTGTGCACAGGTGACATGAAACACTGTGTGAAGTGAGGAAATTTCAGACCGTCCTTTTTCCGCAGAGGTTTCACCAAGCGAACAATTTGTTTTAAACGTGGTTTGAGACGAGGATGGTTCTCCGCGTATCCTGCATACGGGAGTTTGCTGTATTGCATGACGCGGTAGAAAGGAGCAACAAACTCAAATACATTGTCAATCTCTGGGGCACGACACAACAAGTCCAGCAGTTCCTGTTCGAGGAAATCGAACTCGTCGAGAAATATGACGTATTCGGACAGGTTGCTAAGATCTACGTCTGTTTCGCCGTCAAAGACACCGAAAAAGAGCTTCTGCAAAGTTACAAGGGCCAAGTTCACAGAGGTTTCGTGCCGAAATCGGATGAATGGGAAGAGAGTTTGCACGACTCGGTCGTTGAAAAGGTGGCCATCAGAGGCAGAAACAAGATTCCGGAAGAAGCGCATAACAACCCGAGCCTCATCTTCTAGAAGCTCATGGAGATCAGTTCTTGGCAAATCGCTTCCTCCTAACCTCCTGATGCGCTCCACAGCACGGAGGACCGCATTACGCCGTTGCGAAGACCGCGATTCGGCGTCTATCTGTCGAGCAAGTTCGGAATCAAGCAACTCGTCGAAGCCAGCGTGCCTTATGGCTCTTTGCACCTGGTCAATATCACGGTAGATACGGACGTAACTACCGGCTGGAAGTTTACTCTCAGCATCGGACTGCATTTCGCTCAGTAACCGCCGTCGGTTGGCTATATAGATGAACTTGCGGTCAGGATGCTGCTTGACGACTTCAAGGATGCCAGATGTCTTGCCGAGCCCGGTGCCACCAACCACGAGTTTGAAGCCGTATGGCTCCGCTGCAAGCACTCGCTCGTAGTACTCGACATACGATGGGCCGTTTTCGGCCATAGCTCTCTGCCTCCATTGTCATGTCTACACGGCGCAAACTGCCCAAATTCTGTGGATAGATTTTGACGATGTCTATGGGGGTGCCCACCCGTACTCTACAGTAATACGTGGCCGTGTCAACCCCCTTACCCAGAAATGCGATCTGGCCGGCCATCGTGCCCCGTCTCCTCGTTTCGCGCCCAAGAGCCACCTCCCCGGATTCCCCCTGTCGCCGAGTCTGCTCTATAATAGCCTCAAGCCGTGAACTCTTCCCTCGACACGCTACGAGCACAGTGTTGCAGTTGGTATGCAGGGCGGTGAGCACCGCCTCTGCACTTTGGCTTCTCGCTGGCAAGGCCTTCAAACACACCGAGACTGCGCTGCTAGAAAGGTAGTTCCTGTATGACTCAACCTGTCTCCCAACAAATCAACCAGGATGAGATCAACGCCATCCTGTGGAAGGCGTGCGACGCCTTCCGCGGCACCATCGACCCCGCCGAGTACAAGAACTACATCCTTGTGATGCTGTTCCTGAAGTACATCTCCGACGTATGGCGCGACCACTACGCCCGCTACCTCGCCGAGACCGGCGACGAGGAGCGCGCCCGGCGCAAGATGCGCTACGAGCGCTTCGTGATACCCGAGGGCTGCGACTTCTACACGCTGTACGAGAACCGCAACGAGCCCGACATCGGCGAGCGCATCGACAAGGCGCTGGAGGCCATCGAGGAGGCGAACATCGAGAAGCTGGAGGGCGTCTTCCGCAACATCAGCTTCAACTCGGAGGCGGCGCTGGGCAAGACCAGGGAGCGCAACGCCCGCCTCAAGCACCTGCTGGAAGACTTTGCCGACCCGCGCCTCGACATGCGCCCCTCGCGCATCAACGGGCAGGATGTCATCGGCAACGCCTACGAGTACCTCATCGGCAAGTTCGCGGCAGGGGCGGGCAAGAAGGCCGGCGAGTTCTACACCCCGCCGGAAGTCTCGCTGCTGCTGGCGCGCCTGCTCGACCCGCAGCCCGGCGAGCGCATCTATGACCCGGCCTGCGGCTCCGGCTCGCTGCTGATCAAGTGCGCCAACCAGGTCGGCAGCAAGGACTACTCGCTGTGGGGGCAGGAGTCGAACGGCTCGACCTGGGCGCTGTGCATGATGAACATGTTTTTGCACGACGTCAATCAGCCGAAAATCCTGTGGGGTGACACGCTGCGCGACCCGCAGCACCTCGAGGACAATACGCTCCGGCGCTTCAACGTGGTGGTCGCCAACCCGCCCTTCTCGCTCGGCAAGTGGGGCTGGGAGGATGCCCAGGTTGAGGCGGCGGGCGGGAGGCCATACAACCGCTTCTGGCGCGGGCTGCCGCCCAAGGGCCTCGCCGATTACGCCTTCCTGAGCCATATGATCGAGTCGACCTACCTGGAGCCGAGCCAAAACGGGCGCGTCGGCGTGATCGTGCCGCACGGTGTGCTGTTCCGGGGTAAGGCCGAGGGGAAGATCCGCGAGGCGTTCATCCGCGAGAACCTGCTCGACGCCGTCATCGGCCTGCCGGAGAACCTGTTCTACGGGACGGGCATCCGGGCGGCGATCCTGATCTTCAAGCGCAACCGGCCCGATACGCGCGTGCTGTTCATCGACGCCAGCCGCGAGTTTGAGGCGGGCACGAACCAGAACCGTCTGCGCGAGCAGGATGTCGAGAAGATCGTGCGGACCTACTGCGACCGGGCGACGGTGGACAAGTACAGCTATCTCGCGACGTTCGAGGAGATTGAGGAGAACGACTTTAACCTCAACATCCCGCGCTACGTGGACACCTTCGAGCCCGAGCCGCTGGTGGATATAGGCGCGGTTAACGCAGAGATCAACAACCTCAAGTCGCAACTGGCCGAGGTAGAAAGCCGGATGGCGGAGTATCTGCGGGAGTTGGGGCTAGATGACTGAGCTACTGCATGGCTGGAAACGTGTGTTAATAGGTGACATTGCCCACGTAAAACGTGGCGCTTCACCTCGCCCGATTCGTGATCCTCGGTGGTTCGGCGGCGATGTTGGCTGGGTTAGAATCGCAGACGTCACATCTTCGCATGTGTACTTACGCAAGACAACCGATTATCTGTCTCCATTAGGGGTTGCCAAAAGCGTCCGGGTCTATCCTGGCGAAGTGATTCTGAGCATTGCTGCTACCGTAGGAGAAGTCGCGATCATCGACATGGCAGCATGTATTCATGATGGCTTCGTCGCGCTTAAGAACCTTGCTTCCGATGTCGACACCCGGTATCTCTACTATGTGCTCCTCTTCAACCAACCGACATTCAAGAAGGCGGGGCAGCATGGCTCACAGGCCAACATAAACTCGACAATCGTGGAGGACACCGCGCTCTACCTCCCACCCCTCCCCGAGCAGCGCAAAATCGCCGAGATCCTCAGCACGTGGGACGAGGCGATCGCCCTGACCGAGCAGCTCATCGACGCGCTGGAGCGCCGGAAAAAGGGGCTGATGCAGCGGCTGCTCACCGGGGCGGTGCGGTTCCCGGAGTATGTGCGCTCCAATGACGTTATCGAGACAAAGTATGGTGATATCCCCGCCGATTGGGGTTATGTCCCAATAGGTGAAGTTGCCCGCGAAGTGTCGCGAAAGAACGATGGTGGGCGCGATCTGACGGTATTGTCCTGCACGAAGTACGATGGCCTCGTCGACTCTTTGGAGTATTTTGGCCGGCAGATATTCAGCGATGATACTTCGACCTACAAGCTTGTGGCACGTGGTCAGTTCGCCTATGCGACGAATCACATTGAGGAAGGCTCAATCGGCTATCAAGACCTGTATGACTGCGCCCTCATTAGCCCAATGTACACAGTGTTTGAGACGGAAAGAGGACTCATCGACGACCGCTACCTCTTTAAGCTCCTGAAAACAGAGCTATACAGGCACATCTTTGAGGTTAGTACGAGCGGCACAGTAAACAGGCGGGGCAGTCTACGCTGGAATGACTTCTCTCGCATCCACATCCCACTGCCACCTCTCCACGAACAACAGGCCATCGCGGAGGTCTTAGAGACGTCCGACCAGGAGATCAAGCTTGTCCAACGACAGCGTGATGCACTCCAGCAACAGAAAAAAGGGCTCATGCAGCGCCTGCTCACCGGGCAGGTGCGGGTGAAGGTGTAGCTACCCGCTGTATCGTGCATGTCAATCAATCCATCACCCCAATACTTACAATAAGGAGACCCACCATGAACCACCCTGAATCGTTCTCAGGCCCCGACGATTGGGGCGACCATATTGACTGGGAAGCTCTTGAGCGACAGGAGCAGGAGGAAGCTGACGAATGGGCCAGGGAAAACGATGATGGGTACGGAGGGATGATCCACGCGCATTATCAGGGCTTCCTCGGCGGGAATCCAGGCAGCTCATCAAGCTGGGAGAGTCGTGAGGATTGGATTGAATACATGTTGGATAATTACGATCCTGCGGATGGACCCTGGGATGATGATGACTACTAGGCCGGGCGGACAGGACCGCCTCGTGTGATGCTTAGGCTAACTTCTCTCTACCTGGCACAACTGGAAGGCCCTCATGAACAGACCCGATATGGGTAACAAGATGCGGGCGTACCTGCGTCGCAAGCCACCTCTAACCGTTCTCACCCTTCAGCAGCTTTACGCCGATCTCGCCGAGCAGGAGAGCGACAAGCCGCAGGTGCGCTATCAGCTGTATCGCCATGCGCTGGGCAATAAAGCCGCGCTGCACCGCCCTCCCCGCCACTACCGCCGGGAACAAGCTGCACAGCAGCGCCGAGCACATCCTTGGCCTGTGCCGCCAGCATGATAAGCATCTCCAGTTGACGATTGAGCAGGCGGTGCGGCCCCCTCTGGCGGTGTTCGCTCCGCAAACACCGCCATCTCCCCCCACGGGGGGCGAAGTGAGTTTGGCCGCAAAACCAGCGCACGCTCCACCTGTCCCCTCCTAGGGGGAAGTGCTCCTAAGGGGCGAAGGGGGCCCGCTCATAGGGGAAAGTGGTGCCCGGCTGAATCGCCCCCTGACAGGGGGAGATGTCGGCGCAAAGCGCCGACAGAGGGGGTCCACCCGCAGGGCGGCTGGTCGTTCCGCCTGCCCCCTCGTAGGGGGAAGTTGCTGGCGCAGCCAGTCGAAGGGGGTCATCATGCCACATCGCCGCCGAGCCGCCCGCGCAGTCGTGGAACGCGCCCGCGACCTGCGACGTGACCTGACACCAATGGAGCGCCGGCTGTGGGCGCGGCTGCGCCGCCGCCAGTTTCACGGTCTGCACTTCCGGCGGCAGCACCCGCTGGGCCGCTACGTTCTTGACTTTTTCTGTGCGGAGTACCGGTTGGTCGTCGAAGTGGATGGCCCGTCGCATCACGCTCAAGTCGAGCACGACGCCGCCCGCACCGAGTGGCTGGAGGCGCAGGGCTGCCGCGTGCTGCGCTTCACGAATGAGCAGGTGCGCCACCACCTCGACGATGTACTGGCGGCCATTCAGGCGCAGATCGCACCGGTTGCCGAAGAGGAGAGCTAAACCATGATCACCCCATCCTACCGCGAACTATTCATCTCGCAGATCCCCGCGCTGCAGGTGCTCATGCAGCTTGGCTGGCAGTATCTCACGCCCGCCGAGGCGCTGGCGCTGCGCGGCGGTAGGAAGCGCAACGTCGTGCTCACCGGCATCCTCGCGCCCTGGCTGCGTGAGCACAACGCCATCGAGCGGCGCGGGCAGCTGGTCGCCTTCAGCGAGGGCAACATCGACACCGCGATCCGCAGGCTGACCACCGTCGAGCTTAATCAGGGGCTGGTGAAGGCCAACGAGGCCATGTACGAGTTGCTGACGCTCGGCATCAGCCTGCCGCAAACCGTGGACGGCGACACCAAACACCACAGTCTGCACTACATCGACTGGCAGCACCCGGAGAACAACGTCTATCACGTCACGGAGGAGTTCGCCGTCGAGCGGACCGGCAGCTATGAGACCTGCCGCCCGGACATCGTGCTGTTTGTGAACGGCATTCCGCTCGTCGTCATCGAGTGCAAGCGCCCGGACAAGGACTCCGGCGACAAGGACAGCGTCGAGGAAGGCATCTCGCAGATGATCCGCAACCAGAAGCCGGAGTATATCCCGCACCTGTTTGTGTACTCGCAGCTTCTGCTCGCGGTTAACAAGAACGTCGCGAAGTATGCCACAACGGACACGGCGGCCAAGTTCTGGACGGTGTGGAAGGAGGAGGATGCAGAGGCGCACGAGGCGGCGACCTACGAGCTGATCAACCAGCCGCTCAGCGAGGAGCAGGCCGCGCGCCTGTACGACTGGCGCGACGATGGCTACCGGGTGCGGCGGCACTTCGAGAGCATCGGCAAGCGCCTGCCCACCGAGCAGGACCGCACGCTCTACAGCCTGCTTCACCCAGAGCGCCTGCTGGAGCTTGTCTACGGGTTCATCGTCTTCGACGGCGGGGTGAAGAAGATCGCCCGCTACCAGCAGTACTTCGCCATCAAGGCGACGCTCGACCGCGTGGCGCATCTCAACGCGCAGGGGCAGCGCACCGGCGGCGTCATCTGGCACACGACCGGCAGCGGCAAGTCGCTGACGATGGTGATGCTGGCCAAGGCGCTCGCGCTGCACCCCTCCATCCCCAACCCGCGCGTCGTGCTCGTCACCGACCGCGTTGACCTCGACGAGCAGATCTACGGCACCTTCAAGGCGTGCGGCAAGTCTATCCAGCAGGCCAACTCGGGTCGGCATCTGATCCAGCTCGTCAACTCGAAGAGCGCCGACATTATCGCCACGACCGTGCACAAGTTCGAGACGGTGGCCCAGGAGAACGTCCAGAACCACGATCCGAACGTCTTTGTGCTGGTCGATGAGAGCCACCGCACGCAGTACGGTCATCTGCACAGCATGATGCGCCGGGTGTTCAAGAACGCCTGCTACATCGGCTTCACCGGCACGCCGCTCACGCGCAAGGAGAAGAACACCGCGGCGAAGTTCGGTGGCTTCATCCACAAGTACACCATGCGCCAGCCGTCGAGGACGAGACGGTCGTGAAGCTGCTGTACGAGGGGCGTATCGTCGACCTCGATGTGTCGAAGGAGCAGATCGACCGCTGGTTTGAGCGTCAGACCGCCGGGCTGACGGACGAGCAGAAGGCCGACCTCAAGCGCAAGATGAGCCGTAACGAGGAGATCAGCAAGGCTGAGAAGCGCATCCAGGAGATCGCATGGGATATCGGACGGCACTACATTATGAATGTGCAGGGGACCGGCCTGAAGGCGCAGCTCGCCACGGACAGCAAGGAGATGGCGATCAAATACCTGGAGCACCTGGAAGAGGTCTCCATCTGGCACAACGGCCAGGAACGGAGGGTCAGCGCGGCGGTCATCATCTCCCCGCCGGACACGCGGGAGGGTCATGAGGCGGTCGACGAGACCTCGCTGCCGGCGGTTCAGGCCTTCTGGAAGCGGATGATGGACCGTTACGGCGACGAAGCGACGTACAATCGGGAGATCCTGCGCAGCTTCCACGAACCGGACGGCGTGGAGATCCTGATCGTTGTCGACAAGCTGCTCGTGGGCTTCGACGAGCCGCGCAACACCGTGCTCTACGTCGACAAGCCGCTGAAAGAGCACGGCATCCTACAAGCCATCGCCCGCGTCAACCGCCTGTTCGAGGGCAAGGACGCCGGCCTCGTCATCGACTACCGGGGGATTCTCGGTGATCTCAACGTGGCGATGCAGGTGTACAACGCGCTCGAGGAGTACGATCCGGAGGACGTGGCGGGCACTATCATCGACGTCGCCGCCGAGATCGAGAAGTTACCGCAGCTCCACTCCGACCTGTGGGCGATTTTCAACGGCGTCAACACGAACGACGCCGAGGCCATGGAACGCTTCCTCGAGCCGGAGGATGTGCGTCACCGCTTCTACGATGCGCTGGCGGCCTACGCACGCACTCTGAAGCTTGCGCTGGGCACGGTGGTATTCTACGAGCAGCCGCCGGAGACAATCAACCGCTACAAGCGCGATCTGCAGTTCTTCCACAACCTGCGGATGGCGGTGAAGATGCGCTACGCCGAGACCATCGACTATAAGGAGTACGAGCAGAAGATCCGCAAGCTGCTCGACGACCATGTAACTGCGGAAGGCACCCGGCCCATCACCGATCTTGTGAACATCTTCGATCAGGAGGCCTTCGACCGTGAGGTCGAGCGGGTCGAGGGGGCTGCAGCCAAGGCCGATACCATCGCCTACCGGCTGAAGCGCACGATTACCGAGCGCATGGAGCGCGACCCGGCCTTCTATCGCAAGTTTTCGGATCTCATCGAAGACACGATTGAGGCCTACCGCCAGGGGCGCATCAGCGAGGCCGAGTATCTCCAGCGCATGACGGACGCACTCGATCAGGTGCGCACCGGGCACGACCTCAGCCAGCCGCGCAAGCTGGCGCGCTACCGGGACGCGCCGGCGTATTACGGTATCCTCAATGAGGCGCTGGCCGAAGTGGCGTTCGGCGACAGCCCGGAGGCGAAGCAGGACTACCTGGCCGACATGGCTATCGACATCGAAGCCATTATTGAGAGCCACAAAATCCGCGACTGGGCGGAGAACGTCGACGTGGAGAATCGCATCAAGCGGGACATCGACGACTACCTGTACCGAGCAGTGAGCGAGAGCACGCCACTCGACGGGGATACGGTTGACAGCATCATCAGAGAGCTTGTGGACGTGGCGAGGAAGCGTGACGGTCGAAGGCTATGACGATGCACAGCGTCAGGTACGGCAACACCACCATCGAGTACGAACTCATCTACAGCAACCGGAAGACGCTGGCTATCCACGTCCACCCCGACCTGCGGGTGACGGTCGTCGCGCCGGAGGGCAGCGACTTGTCGCGCGTGCAGGAGAAAGTCCACAAGCGCGCCCCCTGGATCCTGCGCCAGAAGCGAGAATTCTCGCGCTATCTGCCGCATCTGCCACCCCGCGAGTACGTCAGCGGTGAGACACACCGCTACCTCGGCAGGCAGTACCGCCTCAAGGTGGTGCCGAGCCAGACGAGCTACGAAGGTGTGAAGATGCAGCGCGGGCGGATCTTCGTGACGCTTCCCGACCCGACCGATACCGGACAGGTGAAGCAGCTTCTCGACGCATGGTACCGCAAGCACGCCGAGCGGGTGTTCCGCGAGCGGCTGGATGAGTTGTTCCCCCGGTTTGCACGCTTCGGGCTGGAGCGTCCACAGTTGTCCCTGCGGGTAATGCAGACGCGGTGGGGAAGCTGCACGGCAAATGGGCGCATCCTGCTCAACCCAAAGCTGATCCAGGTGCCGAAGCCCTGCATCGACTACGTGATTGTGCATGAACTCTGTCACCTGAAAGAGCACCACCATGGGCCGGAGTTCTATGCGCTGCTGAGCCGTGTCATGCCGGACTGGGAGGCGCGCAAGCGCCGGCTGGATGAGTTTGAGTTTGGGTAGGGTGCTGGCTCGAAGATGATGCTGGTTTCGGCACGAAACCCGCGTGAGGAACTCAAACCAATGGAAGTAAAAGAGCCAGACTGATCGCCTGGCTCTCTGTGGGCCTATACGGGAGCGACGGGCTTGGAACCCTCGGCGGCTACGTGATTTTTGGGCGGAAAACGGACTATCGCCGCTGCGTCGAAACCATCTTCAGTTTCAAGCAAGCGGCGTAGGATGGGAGAAAACCAGACAATGGCTCTCGATATTCGCCCACTCACTCAAGAACAACGCCAAGCGGCACGTCAGGCTGCTCGCCAAGCCGTTGTACGATCTATCGGCCCGCGACCTGCGCGAGAGCACTTCGCCCATCACACGATAAGCAAGTATCCTTCCTCCGTCACCCGGCTTATCAGCATCCTGTGCATTATCCTGCTGCTGGCCGCATTCACCCCTTCGGCTATTCGTCTGTATGTGATTGGCTCCCAAACCTTCGGGCAGGCTGTATCCAGCAGCATAGCCATGACCGCAGTAGGCCTTGCCACGGTGCTATCCGCCGAGGTCGGCCAGGTGGTGTTCTCGCTGGCACTAGCAACACTTGGGACTAGCCGGTCTTCCCGCAGGCTCTTGTATCTCTCGATGGCGATTTCCACAATTCTCGCCTTAACGGGGAACATCCAGATTGCGCTCCCAGGACATACAAAAAGTCCCTTCGCCTGGCTTGAGGCAGTGACACCGCCACTATTGGTCCTCAGTACAGCTTACGTGTTAAAGGAACAAGTGCTTGAGACTATCGAGCGGAGACACGCCGACGAGCGCGCATTTCAGGCGGCACTTGCGGATTGGCAAGCCGCGACCGCCGACCCCGAACGACACCCGAACTGGCCTCAGGTATACGCGAATGCGCTGCGAGATGCCTTGATCAAAGCTAACTCGCGCCGTAAGGAAGCGTTAGGCGATATGACTGTCGATGACTGGCGGACGGTTGTCCAGCGTGAAATGCAAGCGGATTTGTGGTACGAAGAGCCGGAATCTCACGAAGAGGCGATAGCAGTGGAGCATATCGACAGTGATCTGTTCCGGAGGAATGGCCACCGCCCAAAAGTGAGCGCCTCCGCCGTGTGAGGCGGTGCGCGGTGTGTGGAGCGAAGTTGTCAGCGCCGTCGGAGTTGGGCGGACGCCGTCGGGTGTATTGTTCCAATGCCTGCCGTCAGCGCGCTAAGCGCAGACGTAAAAAACAGCACATACTGCTCTGGCTGGCTACATCACCGGGGCTTTAGAACACTTCTGAACTTTACAGCTGAATGTCCGAATCATGGCTATCGCAACCTGGGCAAGCGCCCTATTGACACCATCAATGCCTACCTGGAAACTGTTCGCCAAGAAGCCTAGTTGTACATGTTATGCCTACCCAATTTCGAGAGCGATTTTGGCAATCCCATTTTCCGTTTGAATGGACTTCACTCTAGTTCCAGTTTCACTTGTCCTGAGTTTGCTAAGCAGTATCGGGTCATCGAGACTAATAGTTGCCAGATAGGTGACGCTATCTGAGATCAATAGATGAACGGACTCTCCCTCAATCTGGCTTATCAGGGTAGTATTGGGCGTAAGTGATAGGACCTGCTCATTGGATGGGACGCTGATTTCCAAGCAAACAGGCCCAACCGCGTGATCAGGTTGTTGTCTTGGTTGTACGAATCGGATGAAGTCTCTAATGATTTCGCGCAATTGGAGTTCGTCGGCACAACCCTGAATCAGGTCATCTCCTATAGTCTGGAGCCAACCAAGTATGCTTCCCAGTTCAAGTTTTCCTTTGTAAACAGTTGCCAACGCCAATGCGGCTTGGCGCTTCCATAGTCCAAGAGTCAATAGAATAGTAGCGACTGGATCGTGAACACCGAAACGAAGCATCGCTGGGAAATAGGCGATAACTTCTGGTAATGTGAGCTCATCAGTTCCATCTTTAGGAGTCTGAAGAAACATCGTAATCGCATTTAGTCCCCAGGGTAGGCGGAATTCACACAGGTCGTCGATAAGCGTGCTAATGCGCATCGCGTCCTGCCAAGCATTCGGGATAGTATCCCAAGAAGCTATCTGATCTGCATTCTGTCCCATCAGCCATCGTTTCAAAATCTGGGGCCAACAATCAGGCAATTCATCTTCAGTTTGTGCCACATCCTCTAGTTGCATCAAGAAATCGACACATAGTCCAACGACATAATCTGCTCTCTCTTCGGCTGACCAGTCTTTATAGCGCTGGGCATTTTGAAGATACTCAACAAGTTCTGTTCGGCGATTCTCGATAGCTACACAGTCACTAACCGAAATGCCCATGCTGTAGAAGCTTCTGCGCCGACTCGTAGTCCGGCACACGTCGAAAATAACTCGGATACGCTGGACAATCAGGCTAATCGCGTCCTCATAGGTCAACCAGCAATGCTGTGCCGGATTATTCAACTGGATACGCAGCAGGGAATCTTGGAAAATCTCGGTTATACGGTTGATATCAACCTCATCTAACCGTTCTTCCTCAGTTAGGGCCAGAAGTTGAGCGTCCAGGATATCCAACTGTTTCTTCAAAGATGGTTCTAACCATCTCAAATCGTTTGATGCAAGTGCTTGGCACAATTCTGCAATGTCTGGAGGTTCAATTGCTGGATATTCTGGAGACAAAGCCCCAACAAGATTCTCTAACAAAACTCGGACAGCACTTGATATTTGCTCGGCATCCTGTTTCCCAGTTGCTTGCTCAACATAATCACGAATGGTTTGCTCTGCTTGACGACGAAGCCTTACAGCTTCGTCGGGAGTTTTGCACTGAGACGTGTCGTTCACAAGAAGGACGAAACCCTCGGTTTCTTTCATCGCCCGACCAGCGCGACCGCAGATATTCCAGAAATCCCTCGATGAAAGGGTTTTGCTAGGTCCCTGTTGGAGGCTATGTATCAATACTGTTCGCACTGGCAAGTTGACACCTTGGGCCAGTGTATTGGTTGCTATCACTAACTGGAGTATCCCATCCCGAACCAGTTCTTCAAGGGATATTCGCAGTGCTCTAGGCACGTCACCATGATGCACAACAAAACCATTCTTCAATCCCCGTACAACGAGTGAGTCTTTACCAGTGCATTCCTCAGCGTATTCTATGCACTGCTGCAATTTTGCCTGATCCTCAGGTTTCGAACTGACAGGAAGAACTGAAACACTACTTGAGGAAAGGGCATTAATTGTTTTTTGAATCTTTATCACTTCCAGCAGGGATTCTGCGATACCTTCAACAAGCCGGATCTGGGGCGCATAAACATATGTTGCCCCTTCGTTGGCTGCTCGCACCGCGGCGAGTGCAAGAATGATCCCTTTTGAGGCGTTTTTCCTAGGAAACCTTCTGCTTCTAAGTCCAGCGGCTTGAAGTTCCGCCTTGTTGAATGAAGTGAGATAGTTCGTTATGAAGAAGTCCTCGTCCAGTCTCTCCAAGTCTCGATATAGAAAGTCGATCCTCCCGTTGCTGCCATTCCAGGTCAACATCCCGATCATCTGCTGAGAAGGCCGCCAGTTTGACTCGATGATTCCCTCGTGGCCCGATCTGCCAGTAATCCATTCACTGAATTGTTCCACGTTCGGCATCACCGCAGAGATGAACAGTATTCGGGCACCTCTACGTCGATAGCGTCGAACGAGGCGCTGAATAAACAATTCATATCGCAGGCCCCGATCACCTGCGTCGATAATATGCCCTTCATCAACAATCACTAATCCGATTTCTTGCGCAATTTCAGGGCTATACCGCATCACTGCGTCAAGTTTTTCAGGGGTTCCTACAAGAATGCGAGACTGCTCAGACAACGAAATCTCAGCCGGGTTGAGGTCATAGCTGCCGTATAGCTGAGAAACCCCAATACCAAGTGGCCCAAAACTTTGTTTCAGGCTGGCCTCAATTTCGACGGCAAGTGCCCGATAGGGGGCAACATAGATGCATTTCTTGTCAGGGCTTTCTCGCGCCTCTGACAAAAACCTCAGTATGGCCAACTCGGCAATACGTGTTTTTCCTGCACTAGTTGGCATTTTCAAGCAGTAACTGTCCTCGCCCTGAATGTACTCAACTGCATGAGCTTGAGAACGCCACAATTCCAAGATTGGAAGTGGAGAGCGGGCAAAGGAGGTCTTTATATACTCCTCGACGAGGCCACTATGATCACGCTCGATCATCGGACGTAGTTGAGTCCAAAGTGAATTGCGATGATATTCGCGTAAGAGATTCACTGTAGTATAGAAGAACCACCACCAATCACGCATCTGGCGGTCATTCGAAAGCTGGATGGCCAATTCTTGTGCCACTCTTGACAGATCGACAGCTTGCAGTATATGGGATTCCTCGCCAGTTCGAGCGTATTCGTAGAAATGGATGTAGACTCGACACAGAGTGGTTCTCAATGCAGCATTGATTGCTTCCGAGTTACCCATTTCACCCGCTAGCACAGCGTTGGCAAGAGCATCGTCCGTATAGTTATTCCTCAGGAATCGAACCGCTTCATATTTCAGCGACGATAAATTGCGAAGAAACATCGATCTCATGAGACCTAGATCTAAAGGGGTATCATTTTCCTCTTCAATTCCTCGCATAATCACATAAGCACGAGCGTATTGACCTGCAAGATAGTAGGCCAGCGCCGCATTGTGAAGTTCTTGTACTCTGTCTGGCGTTTCGGGTGGCCTTCGTAAATAGAGTTTCTCTAAAAACTGTGCTGCCATGATCAACGATTCGTCTGACTGTTCGTCAGGTTCATTGGCTGCAAGCAGTTTCAACGTAGACAGGAGAATTTCGTGGGCTTGATTCCGCCCTGCTTCGGGATTACCGCTACTGAATCTCGGTCGTAGGGGTTCTGGAGTCTGCTGCTGAAGATGAATATCTTGAGCATGGATCTTGTTATGAAGTAGCCGGACTTCTGGGCTTGTTGCTTGTCTGTGGGTGTTCTCGAAAACACCAGCCGTTGTGCTCATCTTCTCATCCCCGACATTCGTAAGCCTGCTCAAGCCAAGAGGTAAATTCCTCTTGAAAGACAACATAGGCAGCAATTACGCCAGTTCTTATTTCATTCAGTTCATCCAAGTACCGAAATGGGTCTGGATGCCGCCCTACTGTCCCCATAATAAGCAGGTACTTTCTTTCTACACTCTCCGGATTTGACGCCAGCTTTCGCCTCAGGAGGTCCACTTTATCAGCCGTGGCTATATCACCCCGCAAAGACAAAATAGTACGTACAAACTCCATTGAGCGAGGATACGGGCGGAAACTTCTTGTGAGAGCCTCATAAGCCTCTTCAACCGCTCTTTTTTTGTATTCTTTACGGAATTTAGCTTCACCTACCAGAACTGTATCGCGTTCTTTTCCCTCCTGAGCGAAGCGGAATCCCAATATGTCGTCACCTTTCATACTCTGCTCAGGATTGGGATTGTATCGAAGACGCAGGACCGGAAGGTCGTAACCAGATGCTTTGGCAAGTTCGTAGGCCAGGATTTCCATGAAATTCCCCATACGCGTTCGATGGTCATTAGGCCGCTGATCACCTGCAAGCGTTGCCGCCAACCTGGGATACCCCAGTTGGCGAAAGAGATTCTGATCGACATCCGAATAGGTGTGATAGTCGCGAAGCATCTGGGCCAGGAGTATTTCAACCTCTGAACGTTTTGTTGCATCTTCCTCAAACTCGATGTAAGTGAAACGACGGTAGTTTACCCGTGGAGATCCGAGGGGGCAGAGCCAAGTCCACAACCAGTTCTTCTCGGTTTCAAGAGACATCTGAATATTCTCATGGAATGCTATTCGAAGCCATCACCAATTATGTGAAATGCTTCGGTGTGTGCTCTGAATCAACAGTGTCCTGCAACAAACACCAAAGACGCGCGACATGTTGGCTTCATCCAATGTGATTTGCTCACGTATGTATGATCGAGCGGATTTGAGTGATAGTTTCGCCCGGATGCTGGTAAATCTCTCTTGCACTCAACCTAAACACTCGCCACGAAGGGGTCATCTGTTCAAGCCGTCGCTCAATGGCCTTATCACGTCGCAACCTATCACCCGCATGAAAGGCCAAACCATCTACGTATATTGCTAACCGGTGTTCAGGAAAGGCGAAGTCCGCCATGGTGAAAGGATGACCTGCCGGAATGGGATATTGCCGCTCTACTTCGAAACCGTTGGTCTGAAGAAGAGTATAAAGTTCATACTCAAGAGGTGAGGCGCATCCGGCCTGATATGCTTCTAGCCAGGGACGAGGATCGCGCGTATCGGTTGGTGTTATCGCTGCTGGCTTTGGACGCGCGTCGCTCAATCCTTGTAAGGTCGAGGTGATAATTGGCCAGTGTAGACGATCATGAAAACGTTGATTCGTATAGGTTTTCAAGCAGCGATAGCACGCACTTTCACAGTCATCATGCTCCAAATGCCGGAGTGCAGTGGATGCAACCGCGTCAAATTCCTTAGCCATCTTCTCTAAGTAGCCACTGCCGCCAATATTGGGATCGATGAAAGTAATAATCCCTTCATTATAAGCATGGTAACGGGACTGTCGTTGGCGAAGCCCCTCCCAGAGCACATCGAGGTCGCCAGAGGCAAGTGCGAAATGTCTTTCAGCACCAGCCAGTAGTGCGTAACCAAGCGTCAGCGCCCAAATCTCGAGGTTCCGGAACTCATCCCTATTCTCTGCCATACCTGGCCAGATAAACAACAGACGGAGAGTGTCAACCTTACCTTCGGCATACAAAGACGCTCCTGTTATGGGCTGACCTTTTCGTGGGCAGTTTTCTGAATGGCCCAGCAGTTTGTCTTTTGCCTTAGCTGGAGCTTTACGCCCCTTGCCTTTGGCGTCTTGTTCCGCTGGGGGCTGGATGATCTTGCCGCAATCAGGACACAATCGGTATCCGACCCTGATTCCGTTGATGTCAGGCGGTCCTTCATTCAACCAGGTCACTGTTTCCCCACGTCTCCACTCCAGTAACCAGCCTTCCGGAAGTTCCCATCGTCCTGCTACAGGTTGCTCAGGATCAGTCTGCCAGCTTGGGTGAATTTCGACCAGATTCCGGCTAAAGATGCGGTCCTCTTCATCGCTAACTGGACCTTCATCGGGTCGGGCAATGAAACCAGCATAATCGTAGGCAGGAAGCGGTTTGCCTACTGTAGATCGTTGGCAACGCGGGCATTGAGGAGATTTCTGCGGATCGTAAGCAAGGTTGCAGTGTTCACAGCGTAGATAATTCCAGGTTGGTTCCTTACCTTGTGGATTCCAAGGTGATGACAGATCGAGTCCGACAACCTTCCACCGTTTACCGCGAGCATACACAGGTGCACCAGGCTGATATTGGTGTAATCCTGACGGACGCGCCGTGGACAGCGTGGACCACTCATCTTGATCGCTCAACAAGCGCAGCGTTGATGGTTCAACGGGGAATTCGTACCCGGGCAGAATGCCACTTTCGGCCAGGCGACGCAGAGGGTAAGCCGATCCCAGATCGCCTTGTTCGGTTTGGGAGCCGTCGTCGATACCAAGCAGGTTGTTGATAATCCGTCCAGCGCGAGTTGCGGCGCTGCCCGTACCCCCGATTTCAATCCAGTTTTCAATAGTATCGAAGAGCCTTCTGACCTGAATCGCAGTGCGCTGAATCGCCTCTTCGACCCGCCCTGGCAGCTCATCGAGCAGAAATGCCAGATCGGCTTGCGAATAACCGGCCTGCTCGAGGATGTCATTTGTAAACGCATCCGCCGCGATCAGCAGTGCCGGTTCTTTAGCAGCTTTCAAGCCTTCGAGCAGTTCTGCTACCGCCTCTTCAATGATTTCCCCCTGGAATGTGACGTAGGCATTCATCTTGCCGGCCACGCCTGGTTCGGCGAGTCCGAACGCAATCGCGTACAAGTGGCGCGCAAGAGCATCGCGGTTCCCAAGATTGAAGGCTGGAGCGGGCACAGCACCCGCGATCATTTCATCAGGATGCTGGAAGAAGTATTGGTCATGAGGTGTATTGCGCGTGTAACCGACAACCAAGCCGACACGCTCATCGCGGCCAGCACGGCCACCACGTTGGGCGTAGTTATCGGGGCGAGGCGGAATATTGCGCAGAGCGACTGCTTCCAAGCCACCGACGTGAATACCTAGCTCCAGCGTCGGTGAACAGGCCAGCACATTCAGCGCTTCATCCGGTGACTTAAACTCCGTTTCGATCTCGCTGCGCCGCGATCCCGGAACCTGGGCCGTATGTTCTGCGGCTTTCAGGGGAATACTGGCTTCGTTGACGGCACGCGCAGCATACCGCGATTGCAGTACCTCGTCTTGGGGCCAGGGCCGGAGAAAACCGGAACGGCACTGAGGACACGGGATGTCGCCGCCAGTGCGCATCCATACCGGCACATGGACACTGCGCCCGCAGACATGACAGTGATAGCGCGTCTCATCGGAGGAAAGTGACAACTCCACCAAGCCATCGTTCAATTGATAGAGCCGGATGGGTTTCCCGCGATATCCGTGTAGATCGACCAGCTTGAGGTACTGCCACTCCACCAGGGCGTGCATCAGAGCCAGCAAGCCGTCAGGGGTCGTGGACTGCCCCGCCAGGCGCTCCGCCAGGTGCAGAGCAGCTTCCTGGATGCTCGTAGCGCGCCCTTTGGCCGACCAGACCGTTTGTACGCGCACGCCACTTGGAAGATCGCCATCGAGACGCAGCGCAAGGGTGCCATCCGAAGCTGCAGGCAGCCCGATCGGTTCGCGTACCCCACGTTCCCATTCCGCCCCGCGTAGGATCTGTTGTTTGGCTACCCCGTCCGGATGGTATTGCAGGAGTGTGCGGCTGAGCGCCCCACGTTTGCGGATTACGTCGAGAAGCTGATGCACGACATAGCCCATATGTTCCGGCAGAACGCCCAACCCATGTGCGAGTGCTCCGGCTTGATCCTTAACGAAATCGTTCAGGTAGGCATAGTCAACGGCGACCAAGCCAAGATTTTCCAGCGCAGCGCGATACCGTGTATTCAACGCCAGGTTATCAAGCAGCGGCGCCTCTTCCCAGGCGAGGTATTTCTCACGATCATCCGCGCCGCGCGGAATGACGTACTTGCC